>JAEEGJ010009363.1_pt1 | contig 26267 bp, 29 predicted proteins | sample 8958761 | NCBI WGS metagenome assembly JAEEGJ01 (sample SAMN16246546, study PRJNA631951) | gut metagenome | biome: gut microbiome; feature: rumen; material: RS-attached | host: Bos | place: Iran: Karaj | collected 2018-10 | reverse complement strand
CTTTGACGATGAGGAAATCAAACTCTTCCGCAAGGTTTATGCCGAAGGTAAAGAAGACGGCGAGTTCGACATTGACAACGTCGACCTAGTGGCAGACATCACGCACTATTGTATCAAAGGTCTTGAAGTACCATATATTTATGGTCGCATAGCTCACGGCATGACCGAAGAAGTCACCAAGCCGCAAGTGGCAAAAGTGGTGTACGGTGCCTTGGGAAAACTGAACAGGAAATAACAACTAATTTTATAATAACAGAAAAATGGGATTATTGGAAGGAAATAGCGGCCTAACCGCTCAAACCCCGCATATTCAGGCGGTTTGCGCTATTTCTGACGTTTCCCAAACCCTCAAAAAGCGGGCAAAATAGGGCGCGAAATGGCGTTATATGGTACATAATTCAGCAAATTTTCAGCAAATCTTATGGCAAAATCTACCTTACGACTTGATACCCGCCGCCCTTTGAAAGATGGTACTTACCCGGTGCAAATCGTTGTCGGCTACGGTACAAACATCTATCTTAGCACCGGGATATACGTAGCCCCTGACGAATGGGATAGCGTTACGAAACGCTGCACCGGCAAAGGCGCAAAGAAACTTAACGACGTGCTTACTACCCTGCTAACGTCTGTTGGTAGCCGTATTTTTGACTTGATGGAAAACGGGCAATGGCGTAAACTCACGCGCCCGCAAATTAAGGAAATGCTTACCAACTTGGACTTAGACAAACCTACTATCGGCGTACCGTCTATCTACGACCTTATACAGAAAACCTTAGAGGGCCGGGCAAGCGGTACAAAGTACATAGCCAAAACCGCTATTATCAGGCTTAACAAATTCTGTGGGGATTCCACGAAACTATACTGCGAACAAATAACCCCGGTGTGGATAGACGATTATTATACGTCGCTTTCTGACTTGAAAGTTAATACCAGGGCCGCTTACCTGAAAGTGATAAAGCGGGCTGTTAACTACGCCCTGGATCGGGATATTACCGCTAATAACCCTTTCAGGCACTACAGGATAAAAACAGAAGATACCCGTATGCGTGTATTACCTATAGAAAAAATGCGTACTTTGGTAAACCTGGAAACCCGCTACCACTATACAGAATACCGCGATATGTTTATGCTTTCTTTCTACCTGATAGGCATTAACCTGGCCGATCTCGCGGGCCTTACTGCTGATAGCCTGGTAAACGGGCGTATCGAATACAGGCGGGCTAAGACGGGTAAACTATACAGCATCAAGGTAGAGCCGGAGGCAATGGCTATAATTGACCGCTACAGGGGCAAAGATCATCTGCTTAGTATGTTTGACCGCTGCACCAACGTTAAAGCCTACCAGGGCACATTAGATAACGCCCTGGCCCGTATCGGTGTACCAGACGGTGACGAAAAGCATAAGAACGGCCAACGGAAAATGATACCTATAGACAAAAAGTTAACCTGGTATTGGGCGCGTTATTCCTGGGCTACGTATGCAGCCGAATTGGATATACCCAAAGATACGATTAGTGAAGCCCTGGGCCATAATCACGGGGCAAAGGTAACGGGTATCTATATTAAATACAACCGCGACAAAGTAGATGCCGCAAACCGTAAAGTGATTGACTACGTGTTAAAGAAAAACGAATTTCTTAACTTATAGGTAAAAACAACTCTATAAAAGTACCCGCGTCTATCCCTCTCGGACTGACGCGGGCAAAGCACTATTTACGAAAAACGTTTGTTTCACTAAAACTTTCTTTTCAGGTATAGGAATAGCGCATAGATCAAAGCTGCTATACAACAAAGCCCGCCGATCTTAGCCAAAATGTGCTGATACCATTTGGGGGCCTCTGCCTTACTTTCTTTATCTACGTGCCTTTCGTCTGATTCTATGATGCCTAAACCACCGTGTTTGCTGCTGTGGGTACTTACTGATTCATCTACCTGGCTAACGCCCTTTTCCTCTTTGGCCTTGTGCTTAATATTGCCTTTGATAGACTTAACGCCTGATAATGTCATATTACCCGCGCTGTCGATAGTAACCGTACCGCCACCGTCCACAAACTCTATAGCTGCGCTATTTTCCGTTTCTGTGGTTGTCTTGGTGGTATCAACCGACGTTGTGGTTTGTGCCAGGCTGTCGGCCTCAACCTTAGTAGTATCTACAAAAGCCGTATTGTGGCTTTCGTCTATAACCGTCTTGTGCGATCTGCACCCGCATACAAGCCAGGCGATAAACGCCAAAGCTATTATAGCTAAAAGCGTGCCTAACTGCCTTTCAAAATACTTTCTGCCACTCATACGCCCGAAAACTTTAAGTCCAAAATACGATTGATCCAACCGGAATAAAAACGCTTGTTCTGTGGTCTGCTTTTGCAGATTCTATCCGTATAGTCTATACGTTCCTGGCGCAACTGATAAAACAACGTACCGGGGTCTTTGGCGTTAACGGCTGCAATGGTCTTAGGGCCTACAACGCCGTCTATTGATACGCCTAATATCTTCTGTGGTAGCTTTACGCCGTAGTTACCACTTGCCCATACCCAATCAACCAGGAAATTAGCTATAGACTGATTCCTGATTTGGTCTGCTTTCCAACGATCCCAAAACATAGCCTTTAGGATTTCAAGCCATTCTTTGTAGGGTATAGCCTTTAATTGCTCTACCGTCGGCTTGGGTAATCCCTTACGTCTGCGATACTCTGTATAGGTGGCGATAGTCACGCCACACATCGTAGCACCGCCCAAATCGTGCGGGTCGTTTGCAAAGCCTCTCTTACGGGCTTTCTCAAATAGTTGTTCGTTAGTCATTCCAACGCCTGTTGTACTCGTTTCCCATTTCAGGATAAACGGTACGATCTTCTCTACGTTTGCCATACACTTTAGGTTTTGAGGGTTTGATATTCTGAATTATTAGTTAAAAGCCGTTCTGGGGTTCTCTTTGTGCGCACTTCGGGCGCACGCATCGAAAACGCTGTAGTTCCAGGTCGGCTTTAGCCTTTTCTTGCAGTAGGGTAAAGTAATCATCTTGCACCTTACGCAAACGGTCTGTCTGGCTTGCAAAACGTTCTTCTTTCTCCTTTAACTGCTGTTGCAAAAACTCTACCGTCTCACGTAATACGGAAAAATCCGCGCTGTTAGCCTCTGCCTCCGCTTTGTCGGCTTCGGCTTTGGCTTTGTCTGCCTCTGATCTCTCCTTACGCTTGTTGGTACGTATATTAAGCATATACTTAACAAACTCCCAACCTCCGATAGCTGCGCCCATTGACGCTGTAATTTCAATAATACTTGAATAGTCCATATCTTTACTTTTTATATAGTTCTATAACTATGTCGCTGTCGCGTTGACTGATTAGTACAACATACCTTGTTTCAAGTAGATGTAACAGGCCCATGTCGATAACGTCAACGCGCAACGTAACCGGGGCCTCTGGTTCAACTTCAATAATCGCCATCTCTAATACGTTTATAGGTTTGTACTCGTTTCTTGTATTTATTCTTTAGTGCCAGGATTCTGTAGTTTTTCTTGATGTACACATATTCGTACGCCTGGCTTTCTATCATCATTAATACCCGTTTCCGGGTGTTGTATTCGTTGTTGTATCTTAATAGTCCTAAATAAGAATTAATGCTATTTACCGCGTGTTCTGCCTGCCGTAAATCCTTTGCCTTGTTAAGCCGTCTTACGGCTGCTACAAAATTGGTAATAGTACGATTACAAGTATATACGCGGTTGGGCTTTAGGATTGATCCCGTAAACTCTACGCCTTTAGTGTAATGCTGAAAGTAAAACTTACGCTCATTCAGTTCTAACCCCAATTCGCTTAGTTTCTCCCTGATCCTGGGTACTGCGTTAAGTAGTACCATCTTATCACGGTGTATCATATAGAAATCATCTACGTACCTGCCATGATACGTTAACCCTAATTCCTCTACCAACCAATCAAGGCTGTTTAACAGGAAATTGGCGAAAAGCTGTGCAAACAGGTTGCCGATAGCAACGCCTTTGCCCTCGCCATTTGTGAAAAGTGATTTGTTGGCGGGTAGGTGATTCCAATAGCTTGCCGGGCTGTGTCGCTCACAATTCTTTTCCGGCTCATGCAGTATTACGATCTGGCAAAGGTGGCGCAAATCGTCCTTATCTTCACCCGTGTATTTCTCTTCTACAAATCGGTCTATCAGGTCAGCCAAAATACATTTGTCGATACTCATAAAGAAACCGCGTAAATCAAGTTTCATTATGTAGCAATCCGTCGTATAGTTATCGCTGCACTCGATAATCTGCTGACGTAGCATATTTGTACCGTAAAGCTGTCCTTTGCCTTTTCTGCAATTATAAGTATATGGGCAAAACGCTTGCTCAAACAACGGCTCTAACCGTAGGGCTATATAGTGGTGTACTATACGATCTTCAAAGGAGGCGGCAAACACTTCTCTATACCTGGGGCGCGTTACGACAAAGCAAATAGACTTACCGGGGGCGTATGTCCGCGTATTGATACGATCACGTAGCGCAATCAGCTTGCTTTCGTAGTCCATTTCATAGACTAACGCGCTTGCTGTCTTACGCTTGTTTCTACGACAATCGTAGTACGCTTCTAAAAGCCCTGCTGTTGTTACCATATCATCTATTATATACTTACGTTTCTATTTCCCAAGAAGTGCTGAAACCGCGCGAACTCTGTTCGTGTTACTTGCCTTAGTGTTGTTGTTGACGTTGCCGTTGTTGAGGTTCAGATTCCAGGCGTTCGTCGCGCTGTACTCTGTAAGGCTCGCAATCTGTGGCATATTTACTTGCCCTTAACCGTAAATGACGGTATATGCCCCATTTCTTCGGGAAAACTGCACGCTTGTTTAGTCGTAACTAAATCAATTCTGGCTACTCGCTATCTAAGGATATTGAGTTTTTCCACGCTGTACTTTGCTTGCCTATCGCGTCCATCAGTTCTATGATCTGTGCGTGCCGCGCTATTCCTTTTATCCAACGTTTTTCACCCGCGATTCTTACTAACGTCCTTAGTGTCTCAAACTCATATCGGAATTTTGACAAATGGGCTAATCTGTTAGCTTTATCCATATACGCCGCTGCTGTACCACTTAACAGGCTGACGGCTAATTTTTGCATTTCACCGCCAATCGTATATTTGTACTGCCTCGGAAACTCTGGCGTAACCTCTAAAATCTCGTTTAATAGGCTGCGCACATCTTTGTATATAGGAGCGTTGGAAACTAACTTTAATCGCTTATCTGCCATAATCCGATTTTTCTTTGTAATGGGTACGGCTACCGCCGCACCCTAAAGTTTAAAGTTTAATAACTAAAGTTCAATTAATAAAGAAACGCTGAAACCGCGCGAACTCTGAGCGTGGTACTTGCCTTAGTGTAGTTGTAGACGTGGCCGCTGAGGAGGTACAGACCCCAGGCGTACGTCGCGCTGTACTCTGTAGAAGTCCAATACCAATTCTCTTGCAACTGATCTGCACCGTTAATCAACGAAAGCGCGTAGTTAATCTTTGTCATGTTCGCGTAGATCATTATCATTTCGCCCAATGATGGTAGCCACCACTTACCCGCTGTCATACCGTTACCATTGGCATTAACGCGGCTGTAGTTGTTACAATAGCCTGGCGCGTACGACGATGTGTTTGTAATTGCGCTGCTTGTAGAGTGATTCAGGATAGACGTTGTATTTGCCCTACCTGCCCAATCGTTCATAGCTACTACACGGTCTGTGGTTGTTGTCGCTCCACCGCTTACGGCTGCGCTACTCCAGGTCAAAGCCGTTTCGGTTGGGGCCACTACCAGGATTTTACCACCCTCAACGATTACTACACCCTCCGCGATTTCGCCGCTACTCTGGTACGACGGCCATTTGTGGGGCTTAACCATCAATGGGTAGTTATCACTATTTCTGTGGAACATGATAAAAATACCATCCTCGATAGCGTTCATGTTCATACCGCCGTAGATCGACGTTTTCAGATTATCAAGTGAGATAATCGTTACCTTACCGTTAGCATCTACTTTCATCAGGTATTCACCGCTTGCAACGGTGGTAGTAATCTTCGATGCCTGGTAAACTTTTTTAGTTTGCTTTACCATAAATCTAAACTTTTAATTGTGAAACATATATGTTAGCCAAATGAAATGCTTACGACGGCCTAAGTAGGCCAAATCCTTTTCGTTGGCGTACGCCTCGCGCTCAAAGGATATATTACGGTATGCCTGGCGGCTGCTACCCTCAATAGGTATTCTAATTAGCCATTCCAGGAAATACCACCATAAGAAGATAGGGACAAAGAGCAACGCCCACCATCCCAAACCGAACACAAAGCCGATCAGTGCCAGGGCAAAGCCAACTATTAGCATTTCCTTTTGCTGTTCTGCGTGTATGTGTTCGTGGTTGTTTACCACCGTGTTATACATCTTTGCCAACTCTTCACGTACAAAGATAAACGGCCAAAGTGTCATAGCCAGGAAACCGTTAAACGGTATCAACTTGTTAAATACTAACTTTGTTTTCATATCTGCTAATTTTTTTTAACCCCAATCATTATCACGGAATTGCCCTAATACTATACCGCGTCCTAACAGGTTGCTTGCAGGTTGTGGTATCATCTTAGATACAGGCAACATTACGACTTCGCCCACCATACCGCCATCTATAGTTACTCTGTTTCCGTTGGTATATATCTGGGCGTTATTTTGGTTATCGTTGGCATTAATCAGTAATACCCGCTGCGTCTCCGACATTTCCAGGTTATAACGGTACAATGTTTCACTATTAATAGAAAAAATAATTGTGTCAACGGGGAAACCTGAATAATCGTCATTCTGGCCGTAACAGGGTATCTTATAATACCTGTCGCCGTTTTCCGCCGTGCCGTATGAAAACGAAACATAAACGCCGCTTACCGATATGCCGTTAGTGTGGTAATAACCATACGTACCATTAACGACTAATGTATTACGCTGCCTTGCACCAAAACTACCTCTACACCAAAGCATAGACGTATAAAAACGTAGGCTGCGCCCGTCTTTTGTGCCCTGGTGGTACAGGTCGCCATCTTCAAACCACATTCGGCCATCGGAGCCAAAACGCATAGTACAAATAACCGTGCCACTATCGTTAACGCAATTAAGCTGCTTAAACGATCCTGTAATACCTCTGACGGTTCCAGATACCGTAACGTTTTCAAAGATACCTACCTTACAACTAACCGTACCGTCCTTTGCATAAAAGAGCGTCTGGCCTGTATTCGGGTCTTTCATTTCGATAGCTGACGCGCCCAAATTCTGAATTAGGGCGTAAGTGGATAACAGGATTTTAGACGCTATGATTTCCACTTTGTCGGCCAACTGCCAATAGGTAGCATCAGTAGGCACTACACCGCTTCGCTTATTGTGGGTCTTGATGCAGCTATAGAAATTACCGCCATACAACACTACGTCTTTGTAGGTCTCACCCTCTGCGCCCTGATAGAAATAGTAGCTTGTAGGTAGCGCGTCCCAATCCTGGGGGCCTCTAAGTGCCGGGCCTCTACCGCCATTATCTCCCTTATCGCCTTTGGTTCCACCTATAATAAGGTTGGTAGTGTACATAGTAATTACGGTGGCCGTCTTAGCCGTACAGGTTCCAAATGCCATAACATCTACCTTATTACCCGCTGCATCCTTGCAGTCTGATACCTTACCCGTAATATATACGGTATCGCCTACGACGATATGGGAATTATCATAGCCTGATACGCCCCATGTTTCCGTATGCCCTGGGTCGCCGTGTTGATGCCACAAAGCTAACGTGTACTCACGGGCTGCTGCATTGATCTTACGAAAACTAACGCCGTTGGTTCCATTAGTACCGTCTTTGCCGTCTTGACCTGACGGGCCTTGTGGCCCTGTTGGGCCGGTTGGACCTGTCGGCCCTGTGGCTCCTGTTGCGCCCGTAGTATTGACGGGATCGGTGTACGCTGTAGTACCATCTGTATAGGTAATCTTTGATCGCGTCCAAATATACCTGCCGCTTTCCCATGTAGGGGGCGTGTCCTGCCAACTACCGCCTGTAGTGGTTGTTGAACTTGTGGACTTATAGTATTGTTCTTCGATACTAACGATACCCTTACCGCTTGGCAGACAAACAGGGTTACTATACCTGGTAGTGCCGTCGGTATATACTATCTTCGTACGCGTCCAAATATAGTGCCCGTTCTGCCAGGTGGGGGCGTTGGTCTGCCATCCCGCCGTAGGTGCTTCGGTGCTGCTTGTGCTATCCGCGTACTCTACATCGGTTAATGATATACCAACGCCCTGACGTATGAACTTGACTACGCAAGTTTTCATTACTCCACTCATAGGCCCTTAGTCTTTAGCTGTGATCGTAACTGAAACGTCACCACCTGCCTGTAGGCAATGTGCGCGTGTAACGCTGTAGCTTGCCTTTGGTGTGGTTCGGTCTGACTGCGAATTAAGGTAAACGCCTACTGCGTCCTTTACTACAAAATAGAAAGTGGTATCAATGGCCTTGACGTTAGTACCTCGCTTCACTACCTTTGGCGTGTACGTTACCGTACCGTTGCCGTTTGGATCTTCCGTAATGGCTTCATCTTCCGGGCTTGGGCACGGGTCAATATCGAACGGGTCGGATGCGTCCATAACGCCCTGAATATCCTTACCGATTTCTGCACCATTAAGCGATACCGTAACGCGAAACTCTCCGTACGTGTCTATGTCGGCTTCCTGTACGGTCAAACTCTGTGAGGTCTTACCCGTAAGTGTCTGCCAACCGCCGTTAACCATCTTTTCCCACTGATAGGTTAGGCCCGTTGAAAGTTCCGCGCCACTCTGATAGGCTTTGGCCGTAAGGATAACGCTACTATTGGCTCCTGTCTTTTCGGTAATAACGAAATTCTTAGCGTCCCCGGCTGTAATAGTTACGCGGTAGCTATTACCCGTTGACTGCTGTACAGGTATTCTATATTCGGCCTGTATCTGGTCGCTCTGCGTACCGTACGAAATGGTGGCTACCATCTTGATAGTGACGGGCGCGTAACCTGCGGCTGCTGCGATATTCTGTAGGAATTGCAAGCCGTAATAAAGCTGCGTGCCACTTGGCGCGATCTTCTTAAACATTCCGGCAAACGTACCCGTTGACGTGTCACCGCTAAACTCAATCAGCGTACCGTTGAAATAGAAGTTAATGCCGTCGGGTGTTGCTACGCCCTCCGCTACGCGGCTTGACGTACAGACGAAATATAGGATAGGCTTAGTAGTAGCGAAATTAGGGTATATATCCGTAATCTGGCTACCGTCTGTAACGTATTCCTGGTACAAATCACCATCAGGGCACATAATAACCGCTGTGTATGTACCTGCCTTGCTTATGAACTTAATAGTTCTACTTGTACTTGCACTACTCATAATTATTGGCTTTAGTGGTTACTATTCTGCTTCCTCTGCCGGGGCAAAGTTTATCAAATCCTCAACGCTGCCAACGTCGCCCGCTGTGATCTCCTGGCTTTCGCCGTTACCCTCTGCGGGTGTTTCGGCTTCGGGCTGATCGGTTGGTGTCTCTGATTCACCGTTACTCTCTACGGGTGTTTCGGCTTCGGGTTCCTGGCTTTCACCGTTACCCTCTACGGGTGTTTCCTCGTTGCCTGTCTCATCCTCTGTAGGTGCTTCGGTTCCGGGCTGATCGGTTGGTGTCTCTGATTCACCGTTACCCTCCGGCTGCTCTTCTACCTCTTCGCCTGGTTCCTCTACAGGTGGTACAGGCTGATACCTAAACCGTTCATCGGTTGGCTCCGGCAAAGGTCGGATAACCGTACCGTCTTGCTCTTCGCGGGCTTCGTGTGGCATCAATGCCAAACCGCCGATCATAGCCAGGGTGTTGTTTAACTCTGTCAGCGGGCCAAACTCCAACATATCGGCTTGCCAAAGTAGGTAGTTGCCATCCGCTACGGTGTTTCTGTCGTTCTCCAAATTAAGGTATTGTGCTACCTTTGGATTCGCTTTAATGTAACGTGCCATAAATCGAAAATTTTAATAGTTTATAAATAATGCTTACTTGAATATCAATAATGCGCCGTCGTAGTCCTCAAATAGTACGTCGTCGTCATCTTCCATAACTCCATTAAATCCGCAATCCACTACGTCCAACGCGTACACTGCGCCTAACGTGTTGCTCATAGCCGACGTAGGTAAAACGGGGTTCATGCCGTGCCCTACCTGGTTGTATGTAAGCGTGCCTGACGCTCTGTTAGTGGCTACGTACCAAAGTGGCAAAAGTTCTTTTTCAGGATTGGCGATAGCACCGTTAACGTCCCATATCTTAGCCTCCGGGGAAATAGATACCAGGCCACTTGGGATATTGGTAGGTACACCCGCCATGTCAAATTCAAACTTAGGCAGTCTGCGAATAAACGCTACCGTCTTTGCCGGGCTGCTATCGTGCAACGTCTGGCCTGTAAGGTCTCCGTTTGGCGAATACTTAGCACGGCATCTTAGATACAGGTCTGTACCCATCAGGCTACGGTCAACGGTGCAACTTGTACCATCTTGCGATACGGTCAACTCATAGTCTAATACCGTGTCCGTACCTACCTGGCTCCACGTTCCGTTTTCCCGCATTTTCTCCCAAATAAAAGCACGGTTGGCCGTCGGGCACTCGTTCTTATCAATACGTAGGCTTGCGTGTACTACCTGTATATCGGGGTCTTTCAGCGGATTGTAAATTGTCTGGTCGGCTGCATCCAGGAATAGGTAGGGCAAAGTAGTAGCATCGTCACAAAATACCTGGTACGTCTGTTGTATGTGGTACACCTGGCTTGTGCGGCTATCTACATAGTCCGCGTTGAACTCCAAAGTAATAGGGTTCTTTGGGCTTGCGTTCTTCTTAACCTTGATACGCCCTGCATTAACTCCGCTTGTAGTCATTTCGTAGTTAGTGTTGGCCGCTTGTATCTGGGTGCGCGTACCGCCTATAGTCTCATACCATCTGATATTAGTTAGGCTGCTGTTAATCAGTCCAGGTGTCAGCACTTCGTCTTTATCCAAACGGCCTACCTGGGGCTGAATAATGCAGGGTGTCAGGGTGTAGTCAGGCGTGAAAACGTCCGCGTCCGCGTCGTAACTCTGACGGCCTGAAACGCTACCATCTGTCAGCATACCTACGTTGATCTGTAGGGGCTTAAAGTTAAAATCAAATCTCTTTACTTTCATCGTTCAATATGCTTTAATCGTTAAAACTCAAATGTAGCCGTATCTGCATCTATTTCGTGCCCCTCGCTGTCAGTCAGCAATACGGTTGCCGTAATCTTTACCTTTCGGGGTACATAGCCGTTAAAATCCATATCCTCAATAGTGAGGTGTATAGACTTACCAGAATCACCACGGCGGGCGTTCCATGCCAAATCAGATTGCACGCGCTCCACACCGTCTGCATCTTCACTATATCGCGTCCATGTGACGTTAGAGGCTAAGATACTATCGGTAATATCCTGATTGTGCCACTTAGCGATAATGTACAAAGTCAGGTCGAAAGTATCAGGGTCAAACAATACGTCTGTATCGTTAAACTCTACCGTGAAATTCGGGTTTCCCTCGATAAACGCCCAATCAGTCGTATTGATACCTGGGGCCGTATGTGTGCCCGTTAACTGACATCTATATTTGCATCCCTTATACCAAACATCTGACGTTTCGTAATCGCCTGTTTCTGGGTTAATGGCACGGCAATAGTAAAGGGCTTCGGCGTTCCACTCTCCGCGATCAACGTAGTTAGGTATCGGTTGGCCCGTCCACTGATTGACGCGTATAATATCCATCGTTACCACACCAGGGGCATAGACGTAATCCAATCCCGGCTTAATGGGTAGCGGGTTTCCGTCTAAGTCTGTCATTTCACGCACAAAGTCGGGCAAAGCACCAATCACCAGGCCGTAGTTAGTTTCGTCTATGATAGGCTTAGTTACGCCTGTCAACTTGACTATACGGCCCTCCGTAGATGAAAGGTAGATGCAGCTTTGGCGTGTGGTGTCCGTCTGGTTTCCCCATCGGGCAATATTCATCAGTTCGCAAGGTGGGAAATTGATACCCGCGGGTGTCTGATTGTCGGGGTACAGGGTTACGTCGATAGTGTTGTTACCCGTGTCAACAGCGTTAACCCTCATCCAACTTGTGTACATCTGCGCGTTGGTTCCTGGGTTTGTCATGCCCAAAGCTGCTGCACCCAAATTATTAATGATACCCTTTATAACGTTGTTAACCTTTTGGGCTGTAAAATATCCCTCCCATTTAGCGCGTAGATGCAGCCGATATTGGCCGTTACCCAAATCCTCTACGCTCTCTATCTGGTCGCTCTCTGTCAGTAGTTGGTCGCCCTCGATAGCCGATAGACGGTTAATAATAAGTTCTACGGCCTCAAAGTAAGTACGTACCCGTACGCTTTCAAACTCTGCGTTTCCCTGTGGGTCTATACCTGCACCCGTTCCGGCATAAAGCGATCTAACGAAAGTACCAAAATGCACTTCGTCACGGAATACGGCCAAACCTAATGCAATTAAGCCCTGCTGAAAGGTAATTATACCCTGCGCTATATCATCAGTCAGGCGGCTAAGAAACTTAGTGAAAATCGGGCTATCTTCTGCCAAATCGCCCGCTACGTCCGCATAGCCCGCCTTAACCTTTTCACGTACTTTATCGTATATTGTGGTTTCCTCACCGTCAATAACGGTTATAACCTCTTTCAGCAATTCAAGCCAGATATAGCCGTTAGAATCGGTTGTAATCTGATCCAGGGCCTCTTTGTTAGTGTGCGTATGCCCGTCACCAGATACGGGGCTGCTGCCCCCGGCTTCCGCGTTCAATACTACGGTGCTGTTGACGTTACCCGTACCCTGCTGCTGCATCCGCTTGCTTCTGGGTCTTGGCGTGTGGCCTTTTATGACTGATATATAGTGCTTATCCATATACTATAACTGCGCTATGTTTAACTTACTTCCTCTATGGCATCGTATTCGTCGGGGCTAAATTCCGTAATCTCGATCTCTGACGTATCGGCGATAACGTCCTGTTGCTCACCCGTCATTAAGAATAACTTGCCCTGTTGGTTCCTTTCGGTAAATACACAAAGCCCGCCTGTGTCTATCACGGCTTCACCTGACAACTTGGTTTTGCGTGCCGCGTATTGGCTATAAAGCGTACCAATCAGTAACTTTTCTGGGTGGTCTGTCACACCTGCACGCTTTAGCTTCTGTATCTGTAGGCTGTCTGACGTACGGCAATATATACCCCTCGCTGTAGGGCAAATCTTATTAGCCGTACCGCAAATCGTATCTATACTGATTTCCTCCTTTGCAGCCTGGTTAATATAACCCGAATACTCTATATCTTCCAACTCCGCTGCATCAAAGATCAGGTTGTTTTTAACCAACTCGATTTTTGGGGCCTTGTATAGCATCCAACGTACTTTATCGTAAAGCCCTGTTTCAGTCCAACGCCTGCAAGCGTCCCAATCCCAATCAAAGCCGCCGCCAAAAAGCGGGGCCAGAATATCGTCATAGTCGAAACATTGCACGCCTCCATATACGGTAACTTCCAGGTAGCCGCCTTGTGTCGGATACGGCATATACTCACCATCTGCCATACTCTTAAAGCTGTCGTATATCTGCGTATTGGCAAAATACGGCCTACCTATGCAATGGCGGTTTTTCTTCCATCCTAAAATACCCGTATTATCTTCCAGATCGTCGGCGTTGTAATACTCCAGGTATGCGTCGCCAAAATTCGCGGCTCCGTTTTCCCATCTGCCTTTAGCGTAGCCCAAATGCCCCTTACAGGCTCCTTTGGCGTTGTGGCTGTTTACATAGTGGCAAATAACGTTACCCTCTCCATCATACATATTGACGGCAATAGGTATGAAAGCCCAACCCGTGCACCTCTTCATTAGGTCGTAGTTATCGGCCTCGTTACCGTCCTTTGCCTCTGTAAACGGATTGTACCGGGCATCTAACAGGAAATCAAGCGATAAACGCACATAATAGGACTTTTCGCCCTCGCTGCTAAGTTTAGGCAAAAATACTTTGTGGGACTTCATAAGAATACCGCTATTCTCCTTTCTACAGGTATTGAGTATCTGTTTAGGCCAATGGTGATACTCTTCTATTGGGCCGTGTCCCCCGGAATAGAAAGCCCATGCGATAGCGTCCGTTTCTGACGGGCCACTGACTACAGGTAGAATATGGCAATATCTGGCCGACGAATTAAGATAGGCTAAACCCTTACCCTGTGTACTAAGGAAAATGGTAAAGTTAATCAGGTTGTAATCCCAATTACCATCCTGTCTGTGTTCCTCTGAATAGTCAGGGTAATAGCTGTAGTAATCGTGGCCGCGTTCAGCCAACAAATTAACCATTTCTACCGAATATTCACCGCCAAACTGCAAATCACCGCTAAGTAGGTCTGCTGACGAATAGGGCGAAAAACTGACGGTTACGTTATTCGCAACCTTATCAACGCCCAAAGTTTGGCTGTCACCATCCCACGTTACGGCTCTCCTGGCTCCGCTTCTGTTAAGCCCGTTTAGATCGTAGATATAGACTTTTCCGTTACGCTGTATCATACGTAGGGCCAACGGCTGTAATACACCCTCTACAACTTCTTTTAGGGTACTCGGCTTGGCATCTTCATCATAGAAATTATCACTACGTACTGATAGGGTAGCGGGCGTTGCTGCTGCATCATCACTAAACGTAGTCGTACAAAGTGACGTATCAATAGAACCGTAATTTATAGTGCTACGTGTCAAGGCATCGACTATAATAGCCTGTATAGTCTGCATACCCGCCAAATTATATTTCAGACGGTCAAGTATTCCAAAGTCACTGAAAGTAAGCGATACGACGTAGTAACGTGCCATTTCGTACGGCTCTTCGTAAAACTCTGGGTCTAACGCTCCACTCCAATACAGGCTGCTGTTTCTGTAAACGTCCATACGAATACGGCCAACCTCGATAGTGTACAAATCTTCATACGTGCGATCTCCGGGGCTTTCTATCCTAATAGTAGCCTCGCTACCGCAAATAACGGCCTCCTTATCCTGGTGTTTCCAATCAATTACCAAAGCCTCTTCGCGCTCAAAAGTCAGATCACCTACGGTGGCAAACGGCGCGTCTGCCTCCTGTAGAATATCTACTCGCCAAATCACGTTTGAACGGCTTAGAAACTCACCCCTGTATCGTAACTGCTTACTCATTGCCTAACTCCTTTTCTTGTGGTTGTATTCCTTTTCTATCACGCCTACAAGTTTACGGCCCTCAATCTCAAAGCGTACCTTACCACTCATACCGCTATCAGTATCAATCAGGCTACGTAGCTTATCAAGTGGGGCTATGACTTCCGGGTTATTACCTGCACCTGCATACTCGCCCACAAGTGCCAGGGTGGGGCCGCTGACTACTGCACCGTTGGCAAATGGCATAACGCCTATCGCCTGGGTCATTGCTACGGCTGCGCTGATAAATCCGGCTGCTATACCAAATCCGGCAAACGGTATGGCTGCGTGGGCTGCAAAAAACATTGCACTTGCTAACTCCATATAGCTTGCTGTAGCCAACTTGTTAGCAACGATCACGGGTACTACTGCCGCTGCTGCTGCCTCTTCTGTGGCTGCTGCTGCTACGGTTGCACCCATCGTTACGCCTGTAGCGGCTCCCTCTGCCGTCTTAGCGACGGTGTGGGCTGCTGTAGCCGTAGTAAGTAGGTCGATAATGCCTACGATAGTCTGTATGCCCTCATAGAGTTGTATAAAGCCGTCAACGATACCCGTTACCGTCTGCCAGGCGTTACCGTTACCCTCCAGGGCGTTTGTGATACTCTCTACACCGCTACCAATACCCTTGATACCTCCCCAACCTTGCTGCAAAGTATCGAAAGAAGATACACACTGCCTTTGCCATTTCTCATAAACGGCTATCATGCCCTCTATCTCCTTTTTCTGATCTGACGATACAGGGTTACGGGTATCATTCATCAGGTTATTAAGTTCCTGAATACGCTTTTTCAGTTCGTCAAAACCAATACTGCGTATCTTAATCGTCTGCTCACGTCCCTGCAAGCTATTGATACCCGCGATCTCTCTTTGCATACCTGGTAACTCCGTACTAAGTTGCAAAACCCGTTTCTTGGCTGTCAGATCGTCTATAATTCTCTGCGTCTTTAGTATCTGGTCTGCATCTTCGTGCTGCTGTTGCTCTGTATAGAAAGATATAGCCGTATCAATATCCTTTAGGTTATTGGTAGATGTAGGCAAATTCATCTTATCGCGTGCCTGATCCCATGCGGTCTGTAGCTTGTTGAGGCTGTTAATACCTTTCTGGGCAAACTCGCGCTGTGCTTCATCACCGCTATTAAGCAAACGGTTATAATATGATAGCTTGGCGTTAAGCTGATCGTAGGTTTTAATCTCATCGTCGCGTAACGCTGCTATACTTGTGTCCTCTAATACCTGGCGGGCCTCTTCTGTCTTACGTATCTCTTCGTCGATACCTGCGATAGATTCAGCGTTGGCCGTCTGCTTCTGCTTACGTAGGTATTGCAGCTTCTTATCGTAATCGTCCAGGCTCTTTAACTCTTCTGGCACACTCATACCGTCCTGTAGCATCTTAAATGCTTCTACGGCATCTTCGGCGGCTTTCTTAGCCTGGGTTAAAGTCTGTATGCGTGCTATATCGGACTTATCGGTTTTCTCGATTTCTTGCTGATAGTACGAAACGTTATTAGCCAGGTCTTTGTAGGACTTGGCATTTTCTACCAACTGCAAATCTTTCTTACCGTCTTTACTCTTATTACCGCTGCCACTACCGCTACCACCTGCCAGACGATTACCGCCAACGATAGGCTTATTTGCCTCGGCTTGCTCCGCTGCAAATTGGGCCTCAACTTTCTTTGTCTCGGCTTCGTTGGCTTTCATCCTCTCTTCTATGGCTCTCAATGCCGGGCTGCTCGATACGTTAGTACCGCTATAGAGTTTCGCGCCCTGCTCTGAAAAACGCCACTTACCATCATTGCCAACACTACCGTATCGGCTGTTTCTATAAGTGCCGTCCTTGATTTCATCACCTGCGTTAGCGTGCCGGGCGTTCTTATTGGCATCGTCTTGTATGGCCGTCTGGGTCTTGGCGTATTCATCGGCCAACGTAATTTGTTTACGGTACAATTCTGTTAGTTGCGCCATACGTGCCGCTGCCTTTGCCCTACGGCTGAAAGCCTCTACGACTGCATCAGTATTACCACTAAAGATACTTTCGGCATCAGACACACCACCTATCTTTAGTTTCAGTTCGTCAAACGCAGCCTGGTTATTCTTGATCCAGGCTACCTTTTCCTGTTCCTTGCTAAGTGCTTTCCAACCCTCTTTGAGTTGTTCGTACTTAGCCATCAGGTCGCTATAGGTAGATTCCAGGGTATTGTCATACGCCTGTTTAACGCTGTCGGCTGATTCTCCAAAATCCTGTAACCCGTCGACGGCTCCGGCTGCTGCATCACCCACACCGTCAAATGATCCGGCCAACTTTGCTACGATCACGCCCAAAGCTGTTAGGGCTATGCCTATACCCGTAGCGGCCATCAGTCCGCGTATAGCTATTTTCAGGGCTACGGCTTTAGTGGCTGCGCTCCTGAAAGAATTAGCCATTACGTGGGTAGCGGCTGCAACGCGACGGGAATTAGTACCAAACAGGGCGTACACCGCGATAGTTCGGTACATTGACTTTGAGGCCAAAGCCTGGGCGATATGTAACTGACTGAAAGCACGCGACAAAGTGATAACCGAAACGGCGGTCATACCTAACTGACTGCTGAAATTCAATACGGGCTGAATACCGCCTACTGCACCTGCTATGTAGTCAGTGTATTGGCCCCATTGGTTTTTCATCATTTGCAGTTTAGACGCGTTGGTACTTGCCATATCTTCGTAGGCTTCTGCCATCGTACCCGCGCTATCATCAAGTACCTTGATATTCTCTGCAAATTTTTCTGCCATCTGGCCTGTCAGTCCGTTAACCAGACGCAAAGCCTCTGCACGGCCAAACAACTTAGCGTAAACGGATTCTTTCAACTCACCCGTTTTAGCTGTATAGGCTGTTATAGTCTTATCAAGTTCCAACAGGAAATTACGGAAACCACCTGCTGCCTTGATAGATGCGGCATTAAACGAAATACCCATAGCCTCTGCCATCTTCTGGCTCTTGCTACTCTCTTTCGTTAATGCAGTCAGTACGCTTGCAAGCTGTGTCGATACTTCGGCGGTATTACCCGTTACGCCCGTTAACGTACTCATTACGGCCAACATTTCAGTAAAAGATACGCCTAACTGCGCTGCCTGGCCTGTCACTGACGGCAAAGCGGCTGCAAGTTGTTCAAACGACGTTACACCGTTCTTGGCCGTAAGCTGTATCTTATCCTGTATATCCTGGGCTGCGTCCCATTCAAGCCCGTAGTTTTTGATAATGGTAGATGTTACCTTAACAACTTCGCCAACGTCTGCGATACCTCCTACGGCTGATCGTGCGGACGATTCAAGGTAGCTAATCCAATTATCTTCGGGTACACCGTTACTAATAACCTGATACAAGCCATTTGCCAAAGCATCACGGGCCATCGGGATAGTCTTAGACAATTCGGCTACCTGGCCTTTAAGTTTATCAAATCCCGCTGCATCTTTACCCGCCATCGTATTAGCGGCTTTCATAGCTGCGCCAAAACTCTGACTTTCGGCTGTGACGTTGTTAAGTGTACCCGTAAGCTGCGAAACGGCGTTGGTTACGTTCTGTAGTACCTGTACGGATTGGTTATAGTTCAACAGGGTATCGCGTAATTTAGCCGCGCTACCCTTTGCCCTATCCATGACTTGGCGTAGATCGTTAACTGACGTGGTGGCGGTTACGATCTGGTCTTTGCCATCAACAGATATTCGTACATTAAATTTTACCTCTTTTGCCATTTCCTTACTGCTGTTTCTATCGGGTTCTGTAAATCAGCAAAACAGGCATCTATCGTATAAGCAAACGTTTTCCTAATCCTTATCTTTATGTATTCGTGCCATCAACGCTTCAAATCGTGCTTTACTTTCGTCTTTGCCTATAATCGGCTTGTTAAGTTGCTTCTTTTCCCAGGGGAATATAATAACCTTTTCAGGTGTTATCTTCTTTTTAGTATGCGGCTGTAGCAATACGGTTGCCGCTAATCTTATACGGCCCCAGGCATCCTTATAATCTGCGTCCTCTTTTTCGCTATACGCTTTATAGACGTGTTCAAACTCTGTAGGTGTCAAACGGCAAAAATCATTGTATGACAACTTGATTAGGCCCAACGCTATGCCCAATACGTCGTAAATGCCTATTTGCTTCTCTTGGTTCTTTTTTTTTCTTCGCTATCCGGCTTTTTGTCGCCATTAATAGACTGCTCCCATGCGGTCATAGCGTCGGGGTCGATGCTATCCGCAAACTCCATCAGGCTTAGATTAAATTCTACACCATCAGCGGCACAAGCCGAAACGATGCAGCACCACAGATACGTACAAATGTCGGTAAACCCGCCATCCATTTCTGTAGCCTCTTTGCCTGTCTCTTGCTTAAAGCGAAGCATAGCCCCCATAGTCTGCCTACAGGGGTATGCCTTGCCGTTAATTGTAATCTCTACTTTCGCCATGATCGTAGGAATTATTCGCCTGCCTGTGCCTTGCCAGGATATACGGTTGGCTCTCCGTCGCTCTCTAACTGAATAGAGTAGGTGGCATCATCCTGGGCGGGGCTTGTCTCCTCGATTGAGGTAATAATGAAATTACCAGAAACATAAGGTGTAGCGTCGCCCTCTCGCTCATAAGCTAATACGGCTACGCTCTGACCCTTACCCCACTTAGCGGCGATCTCGGTAAATCCGTTCTCGCTCTCACCGTAGAAACGCAGACCCTCTGCGCTAATAGAGATTGAAAGGCCCGTAACGCCCTTACCTTTCCAAAGCCCTGCCGAATACGATTGGTTTGCAGCGGGCTTAACGGCTCTGTCCTTAGTCTCACTATTGAAAGTGATAGTGTGGGTTGTGCAATGGCCTACGGCCTTGCCGCCAACACTCAACAGAATGTCGCTACCATTTACGTAGCCTGAACTTGGTACACTCATAACTTAATTTTTTAATCGTTGAAAAGAAAAATCTTAAATCTGAACACTAAAAGTTAGTCCCTGTACGTAGGCATCATCTTCGTAGAACTCTTCACCGTCTGATAGATAGCAACTGCGCATAGTCAAACCTGATTTTTCGCCTTGCACGTTATCCAAAGCGGCGCGTACCGCCTCTGCTAACGTAATGCTCTGCTCATAAGTCTTACCATAGCAATTAATTTCTATAATGGCCGTGTCTGATCCTTGGCTACCCTTAACGGGTTTATGATCCAGACGTGCCCGGCGATAGGCTACGTATGGCAACGTGGCTTTTTCAGTCACTACCGGGAAAACCTTTGTAGCGATACTATTAACGTCAGCATCCCTTGTGAGTATGTCGCGTATAATAATGCCCGCGCTTAATGATGTCTTTGCCATACTTCGCTATTAGTTTATAAATCCGCATTTCTTAGCCACTTTCTCTATAGCTACACCTACCTCGCTTCCTAAATCAGTTTCAACCGTCCTGTACATTTCGGGTGTCGCCTTTTCAAGAAATCTGTAGGATGGCATCCGCTTTGTAGGTATTCCGTCCTTTCGTATGGTTTCCGTCCAATAGCGGGTTTTGCCCTCTCTGTGCGATCCATAGATACCGTGTTTGATTCGTACTTTCTTACCGCCTCGCTGACGATAGTTTGTACCCTCTTCTGCCCACATAAGGATAGGTTTCTTAAATCCCTGGCGGTTTTCGTGCATGGACTTTTCGCCCTGTCCTTTCAAGTTGGCCCGGTGTGCCTTAACGGTAATCATAAATCCACCGCCTCGGCTGTAGATGTGGCTACGTATTCCTTTGTCCCAATCTGATTTACTACCCTTGACCTGCAAGCGGGTTGCGTGTAGGCTCTTACGGGCTATGCCTAATACTTTCTTTGCCTCGGCTCTGTAGGCGCGTTTCAAGGAATTACGTAGCTGCTTCGGATTCATTTCCTTTGCTAACTGCGCCAAATCCTTTTCTACTGCCTGATCGGGTTGCATACGCTGAAATTACGGTTATTCGTTCACTCTGTCACAAATCAAAGTCTTATATCCTCTGTCTAAGTTGGGTATGATGTTCGTTACGGTGTACAGGTTCCCGCCCAACTGCTGTACGCGCCAATTCTCGCTGATCGTGTGTACGTCCCTTATGTTGAACTCTACGCGATAGTCTGGGAAATGTTCGCCTACCTCTTCGCTGCGGTGTCCCGTGTGCTTAACCCGTTCCGCGTGTACGGTTACGGTTTCCGTCCAGGTGTCCACCTCTTCGCCGTAGTCATTGGTAGCCTTTACAGGCTGCAATAACTTTAGCTTATACTTCATCCGTCCCGCTATCATCTTTTACCAATCTTCTAAAAGGCTTAATTATAGCCTGTAGTGAATTTGCCACCTCCGGCATGATCGTTTGGGCGTTTGATTCGCGTTGGTTATACCAATGGGCACCTAACATCATAATTGCTTGCTGCAATTCGGCGGGAAACTCACCGCCTCCCATTGCCGTTAACTCTGCCTCGGTGCGGTTGGTAGCCCTGATAACATGACTTGTAGCACTCTTTAGAAGATGCTGCAAATATGTATCATCGTCTGCGAAATCATCAGCCTTTACGTGCTGCTTGAAAAGTGCCAAATCCACTACGTTAGCCATAACCTAAAACTTTACTTTGTTACTCATTCACTCTTTAGCCTGCTGCGCTAACGGTTACTGCACAAGTAGCGGTGTAGGTCTGACCGCCAACGGTGATAGATGCGGTAATGTTAGCTGATCCGGCGGCAACGGCTGTTACCTTACCATTGGCTACGGTGGCCTTACTTGCTGCGCTTGTTGCCCATGTTACGGTAGTACCAACGGGGAACGCTGTAGCTGTCAGGTCAAAAGTATCGCCAACGGTCAAAGCCAACTCGGACTTATCCAGGAATACACCGATCTTAGAAAGAACGGCGAAAGCCTCCTGACGCAGTACGCTAATAGCGTAGTCCACATTCAGCACGCAGTCGATAGCGTTGTTACGTGCCTTGCTGTAAGGATCAACGATAAATACCATGTCACCAAACAGGCCCTGTGGTGCGTACTTGAAAGCACCTACGTAAATCTGGCCGTCTGCAACCTCGTTAGTGCAGAATACGGGTACACCATTGATCTTACCGTTTTCGTCAACGATAGCCTGGTTTGCACCCGACCACTTTGGAGTAGCCTCCAAATCGCCCTTAGTTACCTCGCTCATAACGTAGCAAAGGCCCTCGGACTTAACGTTGTGCTTCAGGATCGCGGTCTTAGCACCTACGATCTGCTTCAAGGTAGGCGCGTCACCTGTATAGGTCAACTTGTTCTCGGCCTTCATGTTGGCGGGAATGAATGGGCCTACCAGATCAGTAGCACCGTTAACCTTAACCTGACTAAACATAATCTTGTTCATCAGTTCAGCAATGGCAACGGGCATATACTGCGTAGCTACCAACTGCACCAGGTTGTCGGTCTCGTTCAGGGCCTCACGGGTAATAGGTACTGCGATACCCAGACGCTCCGGCTTGGCGATCAGCTTGTTAAGCGGAATCTTGGTATCGCCCAACTCTGCGCCCTCGTCGTTGATAGTAGCGTGGAAAGCCTCAACAACGGGCCACTGATGATTACCCTTTAAGCCTGTCAGCAGGGGCGATCCGATAGCCGAAAGGATAGTTTTGTTATACAGGGGTTCTACGATGTCGTGGGTAGTCACCTGTGAGGGGTTAGTACCTGCAAGCCCACTACCGTAGGTTGAGGTATTACCGCCGAATGACTGCGCAACGGCACGGCTAATCTTCAACTCGAAACGCTTACCTGCATCCAGGCACTCGCGGATTTTAGCGTTAGCGTCCTCTACGTCCTCCTGGCGCATTACTGCGATAGTCTCGGTGTTAGCCTTGATCTTCATTTCCAGGATGTCTAACTCACGCTCAAGCTGCTTACGCTCGCCCTTTTCGGCATCGGTCAATGCCTCGCGCTCCTTGTCGTTTTCGAGATTCTGCGCCATCTCGTTAAGGCGGCCTTTGATAGCGTCTATGCGCTCGTAGGCTTCACGAAAATTAAATTTCTCCTTTTTCATCTTGCAGAAACTATTAAATTAAACAATATGCCACCTTAAACGGTATGGCTAATTCTCTCTCTAATCTCACGGATCGCCTCACGTTTCTTTGCAAGGTCAATCGTCTTAGGCTCCTGGGGTGTCTTTGGCTTTTCGTCGAAAACTATACCCGCGTCCTCCAATTCACGCTTTGTTACGTTAGTCTGCTCAAAAGCGGGCTTTGGCGTAATGGTAAAGTCGTAAACGTTATCAATACGCTTAACATGGCGCAACAGGATTTCTTCGCCATCTTCGGTTTTCTCGCCTGTCTTTTCGTAGCTAACGGCGTTCTCGCTGTCCTTTTCATCTGTAGAGTAGATGAACGAGCAACCCGTAATATCGCCGCGTGCGATCAATTCCAGGGCCTTATCACCGTCAACGGTCTTAGGCATTTCACACCAGAACTTAACGCCTACGTTGTCGATCTCATACTGCAAAGTACCCTTGCCGTTCTTGCTACGGCCTAAGATCAGTTGGCGATCATGGAACATTGTTAGCATGATGTCGCAAGCGTCCAACGTCTCACGGGTAATACAACCCGGCTCCAGGATTTCGTAGTAAACGCCTACCCACCAATCAAGCAAAAGACGGCTACGTACGCCAAACTTCAAAGCGTAGCCCTCGATAATGCGGCTTTCGCCTCCCTCTGACGCTTCGCGGACTTTCAGTTGTACTTCAAATCCGACGGCTCTTTTGTTAATCTTCTCCATTGTTGTTATTACTTTTAGATGCTGCGCCCTTAGTGATCTTCTCACTATCCAACGCTGCAAGGTTTGTCGAACATAATACGGTATCGCCCCCCTCAACTATCGGCTGATTCTCGATACGTCGCCAATCATTGATTGTATAGATGCCACTTTCAATAGTCAGCTTTTGATACTTCGCCATTGATTCCAGATCAAGCGAATAGATGCCCTTGCGGTCAAACTTGAAAATACGTTTGCAGCAAAGTGACTGCGGTATCAGCTTACGGGTAAACTCTGCCTCTATCCTTTTCAGGATCGGGTCAAGTGTCATTGACAAATAGGCTACGTTAGCCATTTCAGCCGATTTATAGTTGTTGCTTGTATCGTCAAATACAAACGACGGATGCACGCCAAAGAAACGGCAAATCTCCCTTACGGTAAACTTGCGCGATTCCAAAAACTGCATATCAGTGCTGCTTAGTGAAATCTGCTTAAAGTCCACCTGGCCGGGCAAACTTACGATATGCTCACCGTGAGAAAAACGGCTATCTACATCTACTGCGGTTTTCTCTAACTCTTCGTCCTGGTACTCACCAAAGCCCGTAACGCTCTTATCGTTGCTGATAATACCGCGTACGTTACCGCCATTGGTAAAGCGGTTCGCGGTCTCTTCGTCGCCCGCTGTCGCTATGGTCGTAGTACGTCTGGCGTGTTCTATCACGCTTTCACCTCTGCGCCCGTCTGAACTATGCAAGTACAGGTGTATAATCTCTGATTCCTTAAAAGTACCATACACACCGCTATAAGGATCAGAAATAAAGTACAAGCCATTCAGGGTATCGTGGGTTACGGTGTTACGCGCACATAGTACCAGGTCTGTAAGTTCACCTAAGACGTAACGCGGATAGATATAGGCGTTACCCTCTAACAGCATCAGTTTAACCGCCATACTCCAGAAATCAAAGATACTCATTTCTGGTTGAGGCTGCACCGTCAAAAGATAGTGCAACGGGCTATTAACATCTTCCTGGTAGCGGTCATTCTTTAGTTTTAAGAACTGCAAATGCAGTCCGGCTACGCTGTCACTCAAAAGCTGCACGCAACGGTACACCGTCGCAATCGCCAACGGCTCACCGTAAGGATAGAAATAGTATTGCAGCCCTGCGCCTGTGCGCGGGGTTGTACGTGCACCAGGCTTAGCGGCTGCTGCCTCAACAACGGGTTCGTCGTCTCTAAACCAACTTTTGATATTTTGCCAAAAACTCATATATGCTGTTTTGTCCTTTTTCTTTGAAAAAGTACCGTGTATAATCGCTACAGACGGTACAAAAAGATAATCTATTTTATGAAATCGGGCTGTTAACCCACTGCAAATTTAGGCAAAACAAAACGCGCCACAAAATGCCGTTTGGCACATCGTGGCGCATCGTGGTAGAGTGTGGTAGATATTTGACTTTTTTAAGAAAATAGTTTTTCCCTATATGATCATCTGACACCAGATATGCAATATATCCCTGCCCTTGATGATCACGCGGCGATCAACCTTACGTATCTGTGACTTTAATCTGCCCTGCTTAATATAGCGGGCAATGGTATGGCGGTCAATGCCCAATGCCTTTGCCGCCTGTGCCTGCGTATAATTACCCATATAATCAACTTCGGGTCTTGTAGGTATCATGCCGCGCCTCCTTTCTCCTGATCGGTTATCACTGCCTCCTCCAAAAGCCAATCAAGCGGCTCAAATGCCACGGCTGTACTCCTGGCCCCTACGGTTACATCTGCGGGAAACTCTGTCATAAGATTACGAATATACTCACGGGTTCCCCTGATCGCGTCCCTGAAAGTCTCTGCGCTATACGGCATAATGCCGTCCTTATCCTTGATCTCAATAACTCGCTGTTTCATACCAATACCTCCACTTCCTTAAATTCAACTTCTCTTATCAGATAATCAAGCGGCATCAGTTCCGACGATAGCCGCCATGCTGTAATACTCGACTGCTCGCCCAACTCCGCTGCGAGGTCAAAGGCTACGAAATCGCGCAAAGCCTGTAGGGCCTTTTTCAGTTCGTCCGGCGAATAGGCCATTACCTGCCCCTGTTTCGGGACTACGGTCATTATCTTCTCGTGCTTCATGTCTTTTTTGACTGCGATCATTTCCACTTCCATTACTTGCCTCCTCCATTCATTAAGTTAGTAATCTCGTTAACGTCCATTCCCATCATCACGCCCATAGCTTTCATGAAACGCTGCATCATGTCGGCGGGGTCGGTAGGCAGTGACGGGGCTGCTGCCTGCCGCTTGGGCTGGC
>JAEEGJ010009359.1_pt1 | contig 26275 bp, 24 predicted proteins | sample 8958761 | NCBI WGS metagenome assembly JAEEGJ01 (sample SAMN16246546, study PRJNA631951) | gut metagenome | biome: gut microbiome; feature: rumen; material: RS-attached | host: Bos | place: Iran: Karaj | collected 2018-10 | reverse complement strand
GATGTTCCTGACTCTTTTACGTTCGAATTCGATGCCGACTTCCCGGTTACCGAGAATCAATTTGCGGAACGACATAAAGTTCCTTTATCAGTTAGCTTTGATCAACTTATCGAAGTTCTTGCCGTTAACGTCATACATTGTGTGACCGAGCTCGGCAAGGCGGCTCTCGATATGTTCCTGCTCCTTCGGACGCTTGATCTTAAGCGTCGTTGTCTTGATCATGTCTTCTTCGGAGAAGACGTAATTACGTACTATCTTGTACTGAGGCATCTTATGGTTAGCCTCATGCATCTTATCGTTGAGATATGTCTCGATCTGGCTGTCGTCAGCTTCTGTGGCAAGGCCGAGCTCGGCACCAATTACCTTACGGTTAATAAGGAGCTTAGCGCAGATGTCGATCGCTTCACGCTCATTCTTGTTACCCCAGACGAATGCCTCTGATACACCCTTGATCTCGGTAATGACTGCCTCGATCTCTTCAGGGAATGCCTTCTTACCGTTTGTAAGAACGATCATGGACTTAACACGGCCCGTAATGTGGATGGAACCGGTCTTGTCGATATAACCCATGTCGCCTGTATGGAACCAGCCGTCTTCATCGATGGCTTCCTTTGTAGCTTCTTCATTCTCGTAATAACCGAGCATGACACAGTCTGATTTAGTAAGGATCTCACCTACTGCCTTGGGGCCTGTACCTTCAGCATCGATGGCTACCGTAATTCCGGCCATAGGACGTCCTACTGAACCGTGAACGTCGCAAACCTCAGTATTAACGGAGATAACCGGTGATGTCTCGGTAAGTCCATAACCCATATAGAACTGGAGACCGAAGTCTGTGAATGCATCGATATACTTCTTGTCGATTCCGGCACCGCCGATGACGATCATACGGAAGTTGCCGCCGAGCTTGTCAAGGATATCCTTGAACACGTTGCGTCTTACATCGATACCGCACTTCTTAAGGAATCTCGTAACGGGTCTTGCGATGGCAATGATCCTCTCCTTACCTGAAGCCTTGATACCGTCTTCGATCTTCTCGTAGATGTTCTCGAAAAGAAGCGGAACCGAAATACATACATCCGGCTTCCACTCTTCCATGTTCTTAACGATGTATCTCAAGCCGTCGCACATGCAGATGCACGCACCGCAGGAGAGGATAAAGAAGTCGCATGTATTTTCGAAAGTATGATGCAAAGGCAGGATGGAGAACGCTCTGTCTCCCCTTCTTACATCAAGTGTCTGTGAGATCGAATATACATTCGAGACAATATTTTTATGAGAGAGCAAAACGCCCTTACTCATTGAAGTCGTACCTGAAGTAAAGAGAATGATCTTAGCCGCTTCGGTATCGATCGGAGTATCCATGAACTTGGTATCGCCGGCCTCAACAAAGTCATTACCCTGTTTAATAAGGTCATAGATATCAACAAAACGCTCGTCATCCTCAGGCCATGTATCGTCCTTTGTCTTGCCCGAGAGACCGTCCTTATAGAAAATAACAAACTTATTGAGCGGAATATCGAGCTCGCCAGACTTGATCTTCTCAGCAATGGAAAGCATCATCTTGTGATGTCTGTGATGATAGAAGATAAGGCGTGACTTGGATCTTACAAGGAGCTGGATGAGCTCGTCTTCAGGAAGCGCTCTGTCCAAAGGAACACCAACGGCACCGGAAGACAGGATCGCATTATAAGAAACAAACCACTCATAAGCATTCTCACCTACTACGGCAAGACGCTCACCTGCATATTCACTGTTAAGGATATAAGTAGCAAGGCCCTTGATATCGTTCCCGTACTCGAAAAAGCTTCTGTGAACCTCCGAGAGCTTCGGAGAACGTCTGAAGATAAAAGCATCAAGTTCAGAGTATTTTGCACACGTTTGAACAACTAAATCTCTTAAGTCATTGAACTTCTCAGCTTTAAAGACAGGCGTACCCTGTACAGGATCCATACTATTACCTCCACCGTCCATGCTCTTCACTTTTCGTGAACGCATGAATAACTAAAAAAATATATCATACTTGATAACAAAAACGCAATAATTCGCTAAAATCCCATTTATGAGTATAATATGTGCGTATTTTAAGACAGATGAAATTCAGGAGATTATATGTCTGAAGAAAACATTAAGACCGAAGATACTGTAAATCAGGCCTCAGAGCCTGCCATGTCAAAAGCAGATCACCATAAGCACCTGGACGAGAAGTACCCTACCAAAAGAGGTTTTTGGGACGTTGTAGCAAAAAACGGATTTCTCTTCCTGACTCATATCCTCTGCGACATGAAATGTATCGGCAGAGAGAATTTCCCCAAGAACAATCCCTACGTTGTCGCATCCAACCACCAGAGTTACCCCGACGGCGTTCTTATCATCGACTATCTCCCTAAGGGACACTTTAAATATATGTGCTGCCTCGCAGCTTCCGACCTTGAGACCAACCACGGCAAGCTCGGCCGTCTCATCATGAGAGTCGGCAGAGGCATCGCAGTCGACCGCTACGGCAACCCCGTCAGAGGTCTCATCAAGGCCAAGAAGGAAGTCGAGAAAGGCAACATCTGCTTCGTCTTCCCCGAAGGCACCCGTTCCCATACCGGTAAACTCGCCGAGATGAAGGACGGCGCCGCTTACCTCGCCATCAAGGCCGGCGTTCCCATGGTTCCCGTCTACATCGCAGGTGCTTACCAGATCTGGCCCAGAACATCCAAGAAGCCTCATCCGCTCAATGGTCTCCACCGCCGCAAGATCAGGATCTATGTCGGCGAGCCTCTCCACGGCGAAGATTTCGACAACGACGCCCACAAGATGACCGAGGCCCTCTCCACTTGGATGCACCAGCAGGAAGACCTCCACTGGGATCCCGAGACAAACTACGAAGCGAAGTAAAACAAGAAGTAAATCTATTTGTTTTATATACCGGCTGAAGTCATCGTACTTCGGCCGTTTTTATTTTGTATTACCCACTAACTCGTTTAAATTGCGGTATTAGCGGGTGTTTTCGAGCATTGAAAAATCAAATAATACCCACTAAACGAACAAATAAGCTTGTTTAGTGGGTATTCTTTACGTTTAACTATTAATATCAGCTGTATAACCCGCCAAGATATTCCGTCGCGAACTGGATCTTTGTCGGGTTGAACACATCTCTGCTCTCTTCGGTCGGGTAGATAAAGAATGTGTCATCGTAAGTGGACAAGGTGACGCACGGGCCGAACTTGCCGCGGTAATCGTATTCGGTGTGGAGCGATACCATCGACTTGGCCGGGAATTTCAGGATCTCATGCTTCTCGGTCCTGTAATTGTCGAACTCAAGAGAGAAGCCGTCGTTATCCTGAATGAATCTTCCGATACCGCAGTCTACGAAATTAACGGAATTAGGCAGTGCCTCTACCCTGACCGGAATGTCGAGCTTGTAACGGCCTTCACGGATCTCTTCGTGAACAAAGCCTCTCTGCCACTCATACCAGTCGGGAATGTGGATAACTTCGCCGGAGGAAGAATGAAGCTGACCAAGTTCATCCATTTCATATGAATCGCCGCAGAATTTGCAGGTGATCTTGCTGCCGGATGAAGTCATGGCGAAGTCCTTGCCGCACTTTCTGCACTTGTAGAGCGGGTAATGAAGGCCTTCTGCTCTCCACTCATCATCTATGACGATCTTGTTATCGAGCTGGTACTTATATTCGTCGTAAGTTAGTTCTTTGGAGATGCGGCCTAATATCTCATCAACGGAAAGCTTAGTTACCTCTTCGGCAGTTACAACACACTTAAGGTCGGCGTGAAGTCTTGCGCCTTTGCGTTCCTTAAGATTCCAGATGGGCTGCTGCAGATAGTTGCCCTGCATGTTGAGAGTTACGACGGGCACCTTGAGCATCTTGGCAAGCTTGGCGATGGACGGCGTCAGGTGTGAATTGGTTCCGACGTTCGCGTATCTTGCTTCAGGATAGATGACCATGATGTCGCCGCGCTTGATTACCCTGGCGATGTTGCGGATCAGGGACTGGTCGTTGATGAACTTGCGGGTTCCGAGGCACCCTGCCTGGCGGTAGATCCATTCGCCGAAGTTTTCGAAGCCTTCAAGCTCGGAAATATAGTTCGCGCGATAAGGCTTTAAGGCCAGAGGTGTTACATAGAAATCCATGAAGGAATTATGTGATCCGTAGACCAGGAACGGCGGCTTGATGCCTTCCATGTTGTGCTTATCGATCTTGAGCTTATAGGGAGATACGGCCATCTTGCAAAGGAGCCACATCAAAGGCAGGAAAAAGATGTTCTGCCTGGGCGGTACCTTTGCCCTGTCAAAAGGTCTCTTGTCAGGGCTCGCATATGTATCCCTTCTGATATAACGGCGGATGCCGGGGATCTTGCTGAGAAGCAGATAAAGAACACCCGTGAAGATAAAAGATGCCAGCGTAGGTGTCAGCATGAACAGTATCTTGTTGTGAATTATTCCCTGGATAGGATCGTAAATTACAAGTGTAAATCCGAATCCGAGAGCCAGGCAGATGATACCGACGATATTAAAGCCCTTGGAATACCGGTAAGCATTATGACCGGGCAGCTCATATGCACTCTTCAGATCGAGTTTCTGCTTTCTGATAAGGAAGAAGTCTACAAACAGCAGTGCTGCGAGTGGAGCATAAACGCATGCGCCGATCGTCAGGAAGCTGCCGAAGTATTCTGTGATCTTGCCCCATACGCAGAGAAGGGCTACATACACTCCCAACACCAGAACAAGAGTCTTATATGAGATCTTCTTGAATGTGGATTTGAGCATTACACCGTAGATGTAAGATCCGACGGCCTGCGTTCCGATGTTCGCGAAAGCAACGAGAAGCAGCGAAGACAGACCCAGGATAGGAGCAGACAAGGTAGCCATCATAAGCGTAGGATCGTCTACCATCTGGCCTGTTACATACTGCATGGCGATCGCCATGACCGCGCCGACTACTACAAAAAAAGAACCTGCTGCACCCTGTCCCAGAACGCCTGCATAGTAACCTGACTTCTCGGACTTACAGAGACGCGGAACTTCTGCCATGCCTCCGACAAGCGTGATAACGAATGCAAAGTTTGCTTCAATGTTAAGAACATAATTGACTGTCTTATCGGCATCGCCTGCAAGCTGAGGCTGGTAGTTCCAGATGACATCCATGGGTACGGATGTGAAGCCTACTACGACAACCGCAACACCGACTAAAAGCAGGAGCGGTACGAGAATTCGGGTAGTCCATGTGATCGTGCCGACACCACGAAGTGCGATGATGGTTCCGACGACAACACACGATAAACTAAGTACAAGATGCGCCCCGTTAAAGAGTTGAATTCCGAACAGTCCCAGAAGGTTTTCCATCGAATCTGCGAACAGTTCGCAACACACTGCATACCAGGGGAAGTTTACGAGAATTATTATTATCGTAACTATCTTGTTGCCTTTAGGTCCGAACACGCTTCGAAGCCATATCCAGATATCGATACCGTATCTCACCGACATGATTACCGGGAGCTGGTATACCATCAGCATGAAGATTGCCGCAAGGAATGCGCCGATCAGGAGCTGCTTAAATCCTACGAGAGTTGCAAGGTATGAACCCTGGGTGTAACTCCATGTTGCGATGCAGTATCCTGAGAGTACCAGGAGCGCATCCATGAATCCGTATTTTCTTTCTTTGGGCAGAACGGGTAATGTTCCGCAATAAACTTCATTTTCGATCTCTTTGTTTACGTCATGCTTACGGCTCATAAGAAGAAACCTCCTATGATTCCCAAAAGGGATATTGCCGTAATGATGGCTGCGATAATGTAATCGCGTTTGGTCATGCGGTGGAGCTTGTTCTCCTTCTCCGCAATGAGGATCTCGTCTATCCTCGATTCGAGTTCTTTGTCAGTTTCCATTTCTTTTCTCCGTTTCCGGCGATATTACCCCCTGAACTTATCACCGTTTTCTTCTATTGACGGGAAATAATCTTTCATTACATCCCAAAACTCACAGTTAGTTACATAAACGAATTTGTGTTTGATATCATCTGACTCCGGATCGTCTATAGGTCTGTCCACAAGTTCCAACATGGTACCGTCGTAAGTCAAATATGTTCCGTCTTCCAGAGCCATCTCAACTCCAAAACTCCCGCCCCAGAAATAATCTCTGGCGCCACCTGTATCGATCTCCATGGAATTGAGTTCATCCACGAATTCATCGAGTCTGTCTTCATCCAGTTCTTCGAACCTGTAGCCTTCAGATTCATGGTAATAGTATCTGACAGATACTATCTCACTGTCAGTAAACATAGTCGGTATCTTCTCACTTGAGCTGTGAGACTCAAGGAGAAAACAGCCGCATAAAGACAAAGCCAAAATGGAAGTGAATATCAAAGACAATAATCGTTTCATCGTGGTACCCTCCTAACAAATCCTCATGTATTTTTAAGATAACACAAGAGGTCATTACCACAATGCCAATTATTGGAATTTAAATTGTTGAGGCTGCCTTATCACATCAAGACAGCCTCAAATCCATCCCTATCCCAAAAACTTACTGATAAATATTTAATTAAGTTCCAAGGTCCTGGACCTGTTCCGTAACCTGGCCAAAAGTACCTTTCCAGTCATATTCCATAGCTTTTCCGCCAAGCTTAACAGCGAACAGAACAATCGTAATAATACCCAGAAAGCAAGCCAGAAAAAGGGCAATTCCACCTGTGATCAATAATTTAATATCTTTCTTTTCCATTGTTTAGTCCTCCCCTAAGCCGTAATTCCATACGTTCTTGTTCCATCTGATGTAGGACTTCAAGCCCTTTGCATAGTACTTGATGCCGAGGATCAGCAATATGACAAGGAAGACTGCAACACAGATCATCGTAAGGATCAGGAAGATGAAAGGTACCAGGAATTCCGTTAATACGCCGGTGATCAGTCCTGCAACGATAAGTCCGATAAATGCGAGATCAGCTGCGAGGCAGCAGAATGCCGCAATGATCGCGAAAAGAAGAATGAGCCAGCACTCAATGCCTACGAAAGCGTTGAATACGATTACGAAGATCCTGCCTCTTCCGTCAGGTCCCTTGAAGTTATCGGACATCTTGCGCTTTTTCATGATCTGCTTGAACTTAACGCCGTCCTTGAATTCTGCTGCGAGTTCCTTGGGATCACCAAGGCTTGCAGCGATCTCTTCTTCGCTTCTGCCTTCACTTATACCTTCTTCAAAATGCTCTTCAATAGATTGGATGATGTCTTTTACATCACCATAGGGCATGTGCCCCAATTCATTGGTGAGCTTTGTAACATATTCCGTTTTATTCATCGGCTTTTCCTCCAGTCTCCTTGCTGAGAATATCATTCACTTCCCCGCAGAACTTAATCCACTCATCACGTTCAGCATTTAATTTGTTACGTCCTGCTTCGGTGAGATGGTAGTATTTGCGCGGCGGCCCGTTCTGAGATTCCTGCAGGTAAGTTGATACCACACCTTCAGAAGCAAGCTTTCGCAGTATCGGATACACAGTGCCGTCTGCTACTTCGACTTTACGTGCAAGATTGCCTGCGAGGTCGTAACCGTAACTGTCACCCTTCTCAAGCAAAGCCAGCACGCACAAATCGAGAATGCCCTTCTTGATTTGGCTGTTCATTGGCAATACCCCTTTCATTCCGATTTGACGGGCTATGGGGCGCCCCCTATTCCTTAGCGCCCCGCCGTCACTACCATTTATAGCACACTACTGTTTATTGTTCAATACTAAATCTTAAACAATTCCATTTGCCGTAAAATTCACTCAATTCAATACGTTTTGTCTATTAAATAAAGAATGTTATTATCTTCTCTGACGGAGGAACATATGAGTCAGCAGGACGAACTTTCCAAATTCAAAAAGATCATTTCCAAGCTTCCGGAAGAAAAGCGGAAGTTTCTTTATAAGCGTCTTCAGTCCTTACCGCCTGATGAGCGCGAAAACTATATCGCAGAATTTAATAAGAAATATTTTGTAGAAGAAAAGAAAGAAAAAGAACCCAAGAACGGCGTACAGAGTATCTTCCTGGGATTACTCATTGCGCTTTTCGTTGCAGGTGTTTGTTATTTCATTTATGCATTTAATAAGCAAACAATAGATAACAAGTTTAACGAGATGTTCGGCATGCCCCCTCCGGAGACTTTTGACACTACACCTGACGGCAGCATCATCATGGGAGATGACCCGATGCACTTCCCTACCGACACTCCCACACCCATCCCGGCAACACCAACACCATCACCGACACCGGTTCCGCTCGCAGATGACCATCCTGATCTTACGGGTCTGGTAATCGTAATCGATCCCGGACACCAGCAGGAAGCAGATACCGAACTTGAGGAATCCATTCCCGGAACAACCGCTGAAAAGGAACGCGCCACATCCGGTGCAGTCGGCATTAACAGTGGTGTTAAAGAATACGAACTCACACTTGAATATGCAAATGTACTTAAGGAATATCTTGAAGGCTGCGGTGCAGAAGTAATCCTTACAAGGACCGAAAATGATGTCGACATCTCAAATATCGAGAGAGCGCAGATTGCGATAGACAATAATGCGGATTATTTCATCAGGATCCATGCAGACAGCGCACCTGACAGTGAGATAAGCGGTGTCAAAGTTTATGTTCCTTCAACGGGAAGTTATTCTTCGAGCATTGCTTCGACCGGAGAAGATCTTGCGGATGCTGTTGCTGAAGCCATCGGTCTTCCCTCTCTCGGATCCGTTCAGTCCAACATGTACACAGGACTTAATCATGCAGATTCTGTTAAGTCTTATCAGCTCGTAGTCGGATATCTTTCAAACAGCGATGATGATTCTGTCCTGAACCTTGATGACACTCCTTATAAGGTCGCTGTAGCCGTTTCAGAATTCCTTGGCGAGTAATTGTTAACATTACCGTTTTCGAGATTGAAAATACAAAAAGTTTGATATATTAGTTTTATCGAGGCAAACAATATTTTCGAGGAGGTAAGTTATTATGACGGACTTTGATTCCTTCAGCATGAAGGATATGGCTAAGCTCAAGAATGTCAACGAGGCAGATGCTCTTCTTAATGACATGAAAGGCGGTTCCAAGGAAGGCGAGATCAAGAGCGAATACAAGGCTCTCAAGGAAGTTGAAGATCTCAAGAGAATGGTCGAAAAGCAATCTTGTCTCATCCACGCATTCTGGATAATGCTTAAAGAAAAGGGCGCTACAAACGAAGAGTTCGACAAGGCTTTAACTGAGGCTTCTCTTCTTGCTAACAGAAAGGATTATAAGAACGTCTCCACTTGTCCTAACTGCGGCAAGGGACTCCAAAAACTGGAGAATAAGCTCTTTACTTCAAAGTGCTACTACTGTGGTCTTGAAGTTCTGAATAATCCTTATAAGAAATACGACGGTCTTGATCCTTATAAGACAAGCTATGCAGAAACTGAGGAAGAACCTGCTCCCTACATCTCCGATGCTGAGGCAGATGCTCAGGAACTTAAGGAAACACAGGACATCATAAGCCAGAGCTTTGAGCCCTACGATGTTTCAAAGGACTTGAACTTCGACGAAGAGACTTGATTTTAACTGCACAGTCTGTATAATCACGCGTAAGCTTTATTGCTTCGGTCACATGTTGTCGTGACCGGAGCAATTTATTTCAGATCTGGGGATGCACTGGTTTCGACGGGGCTTCTGAGGTCGGGAAAGCGGGTAGAGGATCCTCGTTGGCCTCTTTAATAAACGAGGAATTGCAAGTAATTGCAGACAACACAGAGCTCGTAGCAGCCTAAGGCTACCGTCCTTCCGCCTATCTTCTCGCGGGAGTGTACGTACACCGAAGACCTCGCCTGAGAGAGGTTAAGCAGGCAGTCCTGCCGGTTAAGCTTTGCGCCGGATAGCGACTTTAATCTTCATGAAGCTACAGGAACCGCAATCTGTCAGCAGATGACGCGGGAATTGGAATAATCCAACTACTGACTGCACCCGGAGATTGTCCCGGAGGAAGAGGTTTCGGACAGGAGTTCGATTCTCCTCATCTCCACCAATAATTAAACCTTCTGCAACATACGAACAGTCCGCTGACGCGAAACTGATTGCAGAAGGTTTTTTTCATTCACCGCTTAAGTGATCCTATGAAGACCCAGTACCTAAATCGTACAGTAAACCATCACGTTTACTGTACAGAATACGTATTTTCGAGAGAAAATACGTAAATCATACAGTAAATGAAGCTATTTACTGTACGATTTACGGACGAACAATAAACGTTAAAAGGTTATTCTTAGAATTGTTCTTTAAACCTTTCGAGCGTTTCCTTTTCCATACGGATTATCTGGATCATTCTGTCTATTGCGCAGACTTCGATATAGGAAACATCGTATTGGAGCAGTCTTTCTTTATTCTCAAGCGTGCCCTTCTCATATTCGTCAAGGATCTTTTCACGTATGCCTATCTCCCTGCTCAATTCTTTCTTGCTCAGCACACCTGAATACATGACAGCCAGGCAGAACCAGACCGAATCAAAATCGACTCTTTCAAAAAGCTCACATATAGTACTTTTCAATTCATTTAAGCCTGAGTCGGTCAGCTTATAAACAGCTTTCTTATCTGATTCACCGGTGTTCTCGATATAATTCTTCTTTTCGAGTCGCAGGCATGTCTCATAGAGCGTGGTGGCACCGATCGGGAACCAGTATTTCATATTCATTCTGTCGATCATCTTAAGCATGTCATAGGCATTCATCTCACCTTTCCTGAGCATTCCCAAGATTACTATCGATGTTTTTGACAACATTTGAGCTGTTCCTCCACTTTCTGATCAAGACCCATGCAGCAGATGCTATAAGGATTACCAATGCTATTGCAAACGAGACCGGATTCCTGATCTCGTCTCCTGCTTCAGATGATACCAAAACATCCCACAAAGCACCTACACCCCAGAAGAAAGGAAAAATAATCAGCATATTCTTTGTTATGTAGAAAACGGAACAATACATTAAACCAACCAGGAACTCAGGCTGGAATCCCGCATGATGAAGCGAGTAAAAAGCTGAAGTCAGCAAGATCGACGGAATTATCCCAAACGCTTTCTCAAAACTCATTCTGAGAAATCCGTATATAAAAACCATCTCGAAAATGCCGGCAACCAAAATATACGTCGCCCCATAAAGATTCTTCAGAGAGATAACATTCTCAGGCACTTCATCTTTTAAGAACACGAAAAGAAGTCCAGCAGCTAAGACAATGTTTAATATCAGGCTCAGAATCCATTTACGCTTTGTAAATCCGAGTTCAGCTAATACACCTGCCCCATTCTTCTCAACATATAACGATACGAAAACAACGCCCAATCCGAAGATCATCAGAACATCCCGCAATATAAATGAGACAACAGTATCCCTTACCGAATCACCTCCAAACGGAAGCATCAGAAGACTCAGGGCGATCATTAACACCCCTGCAACAGCAGCTATTCCAGTATCTTTAGTTACATTAAATCTGAACAGTTTTCTCATCAAAAATCTATCTCCTTGTCTTACTACGCATGCGTAGTATAGTACGTATACGTAGTATATGTCAACATGCGCGCTAATACGAATGTGTTCAGCAAAGAAATTTGTTATTTAATGTGTGAATATCCAGAAGGCACAAAATTAGACGAATTAGTATTCGAATGTCTCAAATCTGATATAATAGCAATATACTTGTAATACTTTTAATATGAGACTGACATTTTCTTTATTCGAGGGGGACGTTATATGAATAAGAAAACTATAGCTATAATTGCAGGTTCAGCAGTAGCTTTGATTGCGGTTGCCGTTACTCTCTTTTTTGTTATTCCTAAAGACAAATCTTACCGCCTGCTGAAGCTTTTCGAGTTCAGCGGATCCGGTACGGTAACAAGAGCAAGCAAAGGTGCCATTACTCCTTATGCAAACATGGTTCTAGAAAGCGGAGACACGGTATCGCTTGATAACGGTGTCATGACGATCCAGGCCGACGACGATAAGTTCATTCATCTGGACCAGAATACAACTATCCAGCTTGTTGCAACCGGCACCAGTGCCAACAGCAAAACTTCGATCAAGCTTGTTGAAGGCGGCATCACGAGTGACATCAGAAACAAACTCTCAGCTGAATCCACATACGAAGTTAACACCCCTAACTCGGCGATGTCTGTCAGAGGCACAGTTTTCTACACATATGTATACGAGATCGATGGCGTTAAATATACGAGAACATGCTGCTTCGAAGGCGAAGTTGTCTCAAGACTCGTATATAAGAACGGTACATATTCAGTGGAAGAAGTATCCATACCTAAGGGTAAGGAAGTAATTGTCTACGAAGACGGAACTACTACAGATTACCTTTATGACGAGCCTCAGGACATTGATTACAATACCATTCCTGAAGAAGTACTTTTAGACCTCAGGAATCACATTGATACCCAGGGTGAAGATTTATCCATTACAAGTGATGAAATCACACGTATTTTGGAAGGTCCTTACTACGTAACATTCACATACAAGGGACAGGAATTCGGAACACAGATCGTTGACAAGGACCAGCTCGCGCAGATTCCTGCACTCTCCCCTTCTGAAACAGGCAATTGGGACTTCGACTTTAAGAAACCCATTGACCGCGACGTAACGATCGAATGGAAAGGATAATTGGGGGTAAGTTTATGAAGATTAAGACATTTACGAAAATTTTAAGCGGTATTCTTTGCGCTGCTCTTACCATGCAGATTGGTTGGAGCGTAACAAAAAAGCAGGCACATGCGGATGAGCCTGGATCTATAGCAGTTAATGGGAATAGTGTTACTTTGAATGCAACGTCCACTTATGATCATGTCCCTTTTAACATTAGCGCATTAGAAGGTGGCGGCTATAAGATTTCCTCTATGGATGTTTCGGAAGTAGTAGACGAAATCGACACTCTTACAGTAAATCATCGTCGCATTAATTTAAGTTTCGACACTGATGTAACCATTGGAACTTTATGGTTATACGACTTAAATGCGCTTTCTATTCCATCTGGAAAAACAATCACAATAGGAACCATTGGCACGCTTAACGGCAATACTGTAATTTCAGGAACTTTGTCAACCGACAAATTTGATACGACCAACCGTGGCACTAATTTTATAGGACTTCAAATCAGATATGGCGCTACGATAATTGCTAATAGTATAGATGTTTCAGGTGCCAATAATACCACCTATGAAAATGCTAACTACTATCCCAAAAACACCTTTATAAAAGGCTCTAACAACCTGGCTGGTACGGTTTATGCACAACCTGATACCAGAATATCATCTACCGGAGGCAGCTTCACTCTTAAAGTTGGTAATGCAACGAAAACCATCACAACCTCTTGTTCTAACAAAAGAGCTGCAGATTTATTTGATGATCCATTCAGTTTTGGTACTGTACCAGATGTACTCTATGGAAAAGACTACGATTTCAGCAGTTTAATCACAAAAGCTAATGGATACAACGGAACTATAACGCTTGAGTATTCAAATGATAATTCAAATTTCAACACGACTAAGCCCACAGCTGTTGGAAATTACTATGTCCGCGCAACAGCTACCGATTCAGGATCTTTTTTAGGCAAGACAACCAGTTCACAGAGCTACTCGATCGATTTTGCAACGCCTGATGAACTCGGTTTATCCGCGCCATATGTTTCCGTAAGCGGTGTAGTTAATGGCAAATACATCCCGGGTGCATTGACCTTGACGGCACCTGAAGGATTTTTGTTGGGAAGCACTACTATTCCTGACGTAGACGGATTTTCAGACTCACTGTCACTCACTGCAAGGCAGATTACAAACGATGTAGGCGTGATCAATGAGGATTTGGGAATTATATTCAAAAGCAACGAAGGTGCAATGAAAGATGCAATGACCGATGATATAACTCTTGCGACAGCATATCCCGGAATAGAGAATTACATTTTCGATTTGGAAGATCCTTACATTGACGTTAAGACAGTTGATGACAGAGAAATGTCCATTGAGGACGGCAAGCTCACCGGTGATAAAGTAGTAATTGGCATCGGAGATGTTAATCTCGATAAGATTTATATTAACGGCGAACTCTACAACTATGCAGGAAATGAAGATGGTTATGTAGAACTCGAGTTGAACAGCACCGTGGGTAAGACAACTGATTACAAGATCAAAGCAACTGACCTCGCCGGCAAATCTACAACATTAGAGTTTACCCTCTTCCCTAACACTACTGATGCTCTTATTTCCGTTAAGGCTCCTGAAGGCACAATCTATTCAGGCGACGATTACGATATAGACGTTAAAACGAACTCTGACGGTACAGTAACTCTTCAGTATAAAGATGCTGATACAGGCACTGTTCTTTCCTCGAAGCCTACTGCTGCAGGAAATTATACGGTAACAGCTACTTCTGCTAAAACAACTTTCTATTTTGAAGCAAAAGACAGTGCAGACTTTACCATCGTTAAGAGAACACCTGATACTACTGTAACTGTTCCCGGCATTGTCTATGTCGGCAACGATTATGATGTTGTATCCGATACTGATTCTGACGGCACTGTTACTTACCAGTACTACGATGAGGAAAATGATTCTTATCTCAGCAGCAAGCCGACAACTGCCGGTGAATACTCTGTTACGGTAAGAACATATGAGACATTTAAGTACTACAGTTCAGACGACACAGCTACATTTAAGCTTATTAAGAATGATCCGACAGTTACTCTGAGCGTTCCTGATACAACTATCGGCCAGACCTATTCTCCCGAGTTTGTAACGAATTCTGACAGTGATTCAATTACATTCGAGTATAAGGTTAAAGGCGCAGCTGACAGTACTTATACCAAGACAAAGCCTTCTGCAGCCGGTACATACACGATAAGAGTAACAATTGGCAGCACAGAGAAATTCAACGAGGCTTCTGCTACTGACGATTTTACTATCAACAAGAAGACTCCGAGCGTTTCTCTTGGTGTCGGAACACCTTATGCGGGAACAACATACAAACCGTCATTCACATCAAATTCTGATGCAGCAGACAAGGCTGTTTTCGAATACAAGGAAAAGAATGCGGACGATTCAAAGTTCTCAACTACCTTACCTACTGCTTACGGTGAGTATGTTGTAAGGGTAACGATTCCCGAGACCGCGGAGTTCGTAAAAACAACTGTTACTGCAAACTTCAAGATAATCTATCTTGATGCGCCTCAGACCGCTTATGTTCTTGAAGGACAACCAGGTAAGAATAATTACTTTGTAAGCGACGTTGTTCTTAAGGCACCTACCGGATACACTATCTCTGCTGTTTACGGCGGAACTTACACAGCAAGCATCCCTTACAAGGACGGAATTACTTCTGTATACCTGAAGAGAACATCTGATGGCGCCCTTACTAATGGCATTCCAATCAAGAATGCTCCAAGGGTAGATAAGAGTGCTCCTTCAATCAGTACTCCTTCAGGAAACATCGCGCCCGGCACTGTAATGTATGTATCTGATTTTACTTTGACAGTCGCAGATCCTAACCTCAGATCATTAAAGGTAAACGGAGAAGCGATTGATCTTACAAATTATAAGGATGGCTATACCCTGACATTGAGCCCGGGACTCGGAAGCGAGACTTATAAGGTCATGGCTGAAGACGAAGCCGGCAATGTCACAACTCTCGAGTTTACTCTTAAAGCTGAGTGGCTCCAGGATAAGGTAATCATTCCTGACGTTGTTTTACCTCTTGAAGGAAATGAATCCTACAACCTTGGCGAAGGCTACTGGCTCGTAACAAGAAACACACCGGACGGTCCTGTAACAGACGATACTGTTTACAGCGGCAACATGCCATTCTATGTTAATGAAGGCGGAGATTATACGTTCACTAAAGTTACTCAGTAAGGCATTATTTCATCGTTAAGGGTGATGCCGCATCACAGGAAAGATTTAACGAGGTAATAATTATGAAGATTAAGACTTTTACGAAAATAATAAGCGGTATTCTTTGTGCTGCTCTTACCATGCAAATCGGATGGGGGGTAACAACTGAAAAGGTTTTTGGAGCAAATTATTCTTCAGGTACAACTACGATATGGTCACAAAATACGCTTACTGATACTGACGAAATCTGTATACCAACTGAGAATGATTCATTTACTTTAGAAGGAACACTAATGCAAACCCTTCCCAACTCACAGGGGACATTGGGAGCATTTATCACCAAAGACGACGGGAATTTGCATAGACTTTCAATTGAATCCACGAATGCAACAATTAACAGTATAACAATGAGCAATGCAGCGGATGAATTAAATCAATGGCGTGGTCATTTATACTGTATAAATATAACGAATAACGGTACTCATACTCTTTATCAACATAACGAGGGAAATGCTCTTTCGTGTTCTGGAACATATACAAACAGCGGAAAAATAATTATAGGAGATGAATGCATTTTTTCATGCGGAACCTTAACTGGTTCTGGCACGGTATCTGTTAACGGTGCGAATTCCACTATAAATGCAGAAACAATAACAATTAACAGCGGCTCGACAAACAGTGGAACAATAAATGTCACTTCGTCTCTTACTTTTTCGGGATACGACACTTCGAGTGATCCACTTGGCGGAACCTTTGTATGTAACCGTGATACATGGGTGTCTTCTGATGGAGCAACATTTACTTTAACGGTTGGTGATATTACAAAGGTAATCACCGGTTCAGTTGATAATTTAGCTGAGGAATTGGTTTATGATGATCCGAATATCAACTTAGGTACAGTTACAGATGTTTACTACGGTCAGGATTACGATTTCAGTGATCTTATAAGTGTCGCTGACGGATATGATGAATCACTCGTTTATCTTGAATATTCAACCGCATTCGGTGAATACACAACCACGAAGCCGACATATCCTGACACTTACTATGTACGTGCCGTAGCTCCTGATTACGGCACATATTTTGGAAAAACATCTGAAACGAAGAGGTTCACGATCAGTTTTCTTCCTTTAGATGATCTTTATCCTGATGATGCAACATCTTACTGCACCGCAAGCGGGATCGTTAACGGCAAATATGTGCCCGGTAATCTGACACTTACATTCCCTGAAGGTATAGAGTTCAGCGGATATTCATTTGATTGCGATTTTACAAATATCGCAACACTGCCACAGAGCGTTATTCTTATCGATGGACATGTAAACCAGGATAATTTGGTTCAACTTAGAAGAACCAATGGACATGCCACAACCAACGGCAACATTTCTCTGGTTACCATCTATCCTGATATCAACAATCTCATTTTCGACCAGTACGATCCTGATATCTGGCTCTACTCTGTCGATGACGAAGAAACCGATCTTGATGATAACCATGCAGTCACAGGTGATGTAGTTAAGATCAATGTTTTCGATGAAAACCTGAAAGAGATCTACATCAATGGCAGTTTATACGAGAGTTACGAGGAGGGTCAGTTTGCTCCCAAACTTATAGTAGATGACTTCCCTGATGGCGAAGATTTCGAGCCTGATTACGTGACTCTGACACTTAGCAGTGTTCCCGGCGAAGCTACCGATTACACGATCAAAGCTGTAGATTATGCAGGAAAAGAAACCAGCTATTCGTTTACTTTTAATCCTAATACAACCGATGCTGATATTTCTGTTTCAGTTCCCGGAACTATTTTTGCAGGTGACAATTACGCTGTTGATGTCAAAACGAACTCTGACGGCGAAGTATCACTTCAGTATAAGGATGCTTCCACAAATACTGTTCTTTCCACAAAGCCTACATCAGCCGGAAAATATACTGTAACAGCTACCGCAGAAGAAACTGATTTCTATTATAAGACATCAGCCAGCACAAGCTATACCATCATCAAGAGAGCTCCTGACACCACTGTCACTGTTCCTGATGTCATTACCATCGACAGCGATTATACGATCGGAGTTGATACTGATTCTGACGGAGATGTTACATATCAGTATTTCAATAAGAACAATACCACCTATCCGATCAATAAGCCTACAACTGCCGGCGAATATACTGTAACAGTCAGAACAACTGAAACATCCAAGTATTATGCTTCAGCAGCAAGCGCTGATTTTACTATCAGCAAGAGAAGTCCGAACGTTTCTCTTGGTGTCGGAACACCTTATGCGGGAACAACTTACAAACCGACTTTCTATTCGAATTCTGATGCAGCAGACAGAGCTGTTTTCGAATACAAGGAAAAGAATGCTGATGATTCGAAGTATTCAACAACATTACCTACCGCTTACGGTGAATACGTTGTAAGAGTTACGATTCCTGAGACTGCGGAGTTTGCTAAAACTATTGTTACTGCAGATTACAGGGTCATCTATCTTGCTGCACCTCAGACAGCTTATGTTATTGAAGGACAAACCGGCAAGAATAATTACTTTATAAGCGATGTTGAACTCAAGGCCCCCACAGGATACTCGATCTCTGCTGTTTATGGCGGTCCTTACACTGCAAGCATTCCTTACAAGGACGGAGTCACTTCTGTTTATCTGAAGAGAACATCCGACGGTGCCCTTACTTCCGGCATTCCAATCACGAATGCTCCCAGAGTTGATAAAAACGCACCTTCAATCAGCGCTAAGACAGGAACCATAACACCCGGTGCTGTAATGTATGTATCCGACTTTACCCTGAATGTCTCAGATCCAAACCTCAGATCATTGAAGGTAAACGGAGAACCAATTGATCTTGCGAATTATAAGAATGGCTATGCCCTGACATTAAACCCCGGATACGGAAGCCAGACATATAAGATCATGGCTGAAGATGAAGCCGGAAATGTCACCACGCTCGAGTTCACTCTTAAAGCAGAATGGCTCAAGGATAAGGTAATCATTCCCGATGTTGTTCTGCCGCTTGAAGGAAATGAATCCTATAACCTAGGCGAAGGCTATTGGCTCGTCACAAAAAACACTCCGGAAGGTCCCGTAACTGACAACACCGTTTACAGCGGCAATTTGCCGTTCTATGTTAAAGAAGGCGGAGACTATACTTTCACAAAGGTAACCTGATCTTATGCGTAAAAATCTGCAACTCGTTGTTGAATCCCTGATAGCCGGAATAATTGTTTTCCTGCTGACGATAACCAATCTGTTCAGTCCTCTGGACTATATTGCCCGTGACAGGCTCTATCAGGTGCCCAGAGGTATCGAAAGCGATATTAAGATCATCGGCATCGATGCCAAGACACTCGAAGAATACGGACCGATCCAGACATGGTCCAGAAGCCGTTATGCAGACCTGATAAATAAGATCAACATCGATGAGAATTCTAAGCCGTATATAATCGGAATCGATGTCCTTTTCTCCGGCTACGTCGATGAGGGCGACCTGGCTCTCGCTGAAGCTGCGGGCAAATACAATAACGTCGTTGTAGTAAACCAGCTCCAATACAGCAAGAAATGGGAAAAGGACGAGAACGGGATAACATACTATCCTGTAAACGGACTTGCCAATCCTTATAAGGAGCTTATGGAAGTAACATCCGTAGGTTATTGCAATGTTTCGCAGGATTCTGACGGTACAGTAAGAAGAACTATTCCAGTAGAAACATACGAAGGAAATACATACCAGTCTTTTTCCAAGGTCATGTACGAAAAGTACTGTTCTGAAGTCGGTATTACACCTAACATCATCCCGACCGATATGACAGGCCGTTCTATCATCAACTATTCCGGTAAGCCCGGAGATTACGAATACTTATCCATGGTTGATGTTTTGGAAGGAAGAATCGATCCCAAGATATTCTCCGACAGCATAGTCTTCATTGGTGCATATGACCCGGAAATGCAGGATGACTTCATCGTCCCCAATGGCGGAAGCGCCCAGATGTACGGAGTCGAGATCCACGCCAACATCTTCCAGGCTTATTTGCAGGGCAGATTCGCATTGAATGGCAGCGCGTATCTTTTAGGCATCATTACGGCCCTTGCAACTATGTTGCTTCACTTCTTATTCCGCAAGCTCAAGATATGGCAGTCAGTAATCTTGCTTGTTGTTTCTTTCGGTGCAGAAATCGGAATCCTGGTTGCAGTCAACAACAACGGCCATTCATATAGTGTCATCTACTTCCCTCTTGTGGTATTCATTTCTTTTGTTTATTCAGTCGGAATGAACTACCTTATCGAATCACGCAAAAAGAAAAAGGTTCTTAACGCCTTCCGCAAATATGTTGCTCCGCAGATCGTTGAAGAGATTGCCAAGAAAGGCGATTTTGAGATCAAGGTTGGCGGCGAAAACAGAGACATAGCAGTACTCTTCGTTGATATCAGAGGCTTTACGACAATGTCAGAAGCTTTGGAACCTGAACAGGTCGTTGAGATCTTAAATGAGTACTTAACCCTTACAACAAAATCCATTTTCGACAACAGCGGAACATTGGATAAATTCGTCGGCGATGCGACCATGGCAGTATTCAACTCACCTTTCTATCTCGAAGACTATGAGTACAAGGCAGTATGCGCAGCCATGGATATCGTTAAGGGCGGCGAAGCGATTGAAGAAAAGTTCCAGAAGAGATTCGGCAGAAGCGTCGGTTTCGGCGTAGGCGTTAATTGCGGTCCTGCAGTCATAGGAAACGTCGGATGCGACTTCAGAATGGACTTTACTGCCATCGGCGACACAGTCAACACCGCTGCCCGTCTTGAAGCTAATGCCAAGAAAGGTCAGGTCCTCATAAGCGACGTACTTTACGAGAGACTTAAGGACAGACTGGAAGTTGCAGAAGTCGGCGAGATCCCTCTTAAAGGTAAAACAAAGGGCGTTTTCGTATACGAGGTAAAGAAGGTTCTGTAATTGTTTGCAGAAAGGAACTTTTGCATATCTTTTTGCCTATGTTTTTTGCACGAAAAGCTGTACAAAAACCTGGATTCTCGAGAAATCCAGGTTTTTGCCCATATTTTTTCACGATTTACATAGGCAAAAACCTGTACACAAATTAAAAGGATGCCTCACTATTCTGAGACATCCTCTTTATTTCTCTTTACTATCATCCCTCAATTTTATTAAAGACCTTACCATTTATGTTGTGGATCTGGATATCAGATGGAAACTCGTTTACTTCCAATACACAGCAAGGTGAATATGGTGAAACGAAATCGCCTTTAGAAGCATCCTTCTCCTTTACCAGGATTTGAAGTGTCGTACCGTCCATTCCAAGATCTACGATCGAGATCTCAGCACCGGCTTTTGTCTTTGAGCCTGAAGTGATTACGATAAAGTAAGGTGAATCAAGCTGCTCAAGCTGGTCGATATAGTAACCGCTGTCCTTTTCGTTGCAGGAATACGAATCTTTAGAAAGGATACTGTATTCTATATCGCCTACTGTTCCCTTATCAGGAAGAGAACCTAACTGTGTCTTCAATGAAATATCATTAGCCAGGAAATACTGGGTATCGCTTGAGGAACAACCCGTAAAGATTCCTGTGATAATTGTTAATGCCATTACTACGCATAAGATTTTTCTGATTAAACTGTTCATTGTAATTTCTCCTTTTGTTCGTCACTGTCATCAATACATTTAACTCACTTAATTTGTTGCAGTATCCGGAGATTTTTTCTTTCCAAAGAAAAGTTTTCCGACCAGGCTGATGACAGGTCCCAGAAACACTGCCATAAGTATAATGCCGATAACCGGGATGCCTCCTGCAAGAGTACCGATGAGGATAGCGGAGAAATCCCATGCCATACGGATAAGCATCCTGGGGAACTTCGGAAATCTGGCTGATACCTTTTCGGTAATGATCTTGGGAAGCGCATCGTATGGCGCAACGCCCATATCAGAATTGATGTATACTGCGGCACTGATGATAAACAGAAAAAGAGCAACCAGAAAGATAGCCCATTTGGAAACAGTATCAGTAAAATAGTGCGCAGGTATGATCTTGCCCCAGAGCCAGTCGAAAAAGTCAACGTAATACCCTACCAGCACCATATTGAAGATCGTACCAAAACCCAGGCTGGATCTGTCCCAAAACAGGACAATTACCAGCATGACGGCATTGATTATGAGCTGCCAATTGCCAAACGATAAGCCTATCCGGAGTGAGATTGCCTTATTCATAAAAGAACAGGGATCTGTTCCCAGACCGCAAAGCATCAGAAATGACAGAAAAAATCCCATCCCGAACACTGCAAGAAAACAAACTACAATGCGTTTTATATCCAATTTAAACTTCATACCGATCCGTCCTTCAAAAAGGCAATTATAACACCTAATGACGAAATTATTACCGATTTATGAATTTACTTTGATTATCAAAGCTTTACCTCACATTTGCCCCAAAGTCTCATATTTTGCAAATTTGAATGGCGATAATATGATGCCAGGAGAACCGGTCGGTTTATCAAAAAGATATTTCGGTATGTTCTGCTAAAAGAGGTAAATAAGATGAATTACAAGATATATAACAACAATTCAGAAGAATGGGTACTGCTTATCCACGGTTTAGGCGGAAGCATCAACACATGGAAGTATCAGATCAATGATCTTAAAGAATACAACGTAATTGCTGTAGATCTCGAAGGCCACGGCGGTTCTGAATTTGAGAAGCGCACACGTCTTTTGACAAGATCCGCATCAGAGATCAACGAAGTTCTTGAAAACGAGAATATCCAGCAGGTCCATGTTGTATCGCTTTCACTCGGAACACTTGTAGCAATGGAATTTGCTTACCTTTACAAGGAAAAAGTTAAGTCCATTGTACTTGCCGGCTTCGTACTCAACATGAACTTCGGTTTCAAGTCACTTCTGGCATTCGTAGAAGGATGCAAGTACATCGTACCTAAGAAGTTCTTCTATCCCCTCTTTGCCAATATCATGATGCCCAAAAAGAACCATAAGAAGTCCAGGGACATCTTCGTAAGAGAATCCGTAAAGATGAAGTCTGTTGCATTCAGAATGTGGCTTTCAGAGCTCTTCAGAACACAGTTCAGACTGAAAGAATACCTGACAACCATCAAGGAAAATCATCTTCCCGTCATGTTCATTTCAGGAAGAGAGGATTACTTCTTCGTTAACAGCGTAAAGAGAACACAGAAGATGATCAGCGACGCTTCTTTGTACTTCATCGAAAAGTGCGGCCATGTATGCAGCATCGAAAAGTACAACGAATTCAATAATCTTCTTGTATCTTTCCTTCACGGCGTAAAGCCTGTCTGCGCCTGATCTTACTTCCTTGCGAGTTCAAGATCCATCGTATCGCTTATGATGATCTTACCGCCATGACGGTTGATCGCAGCAGCGATCTTAGAGAAGAATTCATTTCTTATAGTCTCTTCGATGGCAATGTGATCTGAGTAGGTTCCGAGAAGCTGGATATACTCGTCTGCAGTAAATACTCTTTCACGGTAGAACAATTCATATTTGATATCCGTAAACCCGTATTTTGCAGGGATCTGTGAGATCTCCTTTGCCTTCTCTTCAGTGAACCACTTCTTTGTACCTGACTTGATATCATATGCCTTGTTGTAATACTCTTCATAAAGTGCGTTGATCTCAGCAGCGAGTTCAGGAGCGTTCTGACTGTTACGCGGGCGGTTAGCAAATCTTGCAAATGCTCCGCCGGGCTTTAATGCGGAATAAACCTTGGGATATCCGATTTCTTCAGGAACCCAGTGAAAAGCAGTTGCAGAGAAGACAAGATCGTAAGCATCATCTTCCAGATCAACATCTTCGAACTTTCCCGTGATTACCTTAAATCCTTTATATCCGCCGAATTTCTCCATAAGGATTCTCGAGAAGTTCTCACCATATTCAACTGAAGTAAGCTCGCAGCCGGTCTTGAGCACGGGCAGTGTAGCCTGACCGCTTCCGCTGCCTACTTCAACAACGCGGCTTCTCTCACCGATCTTTACGTATTTGAAAATAGCCTGAAACAACCCATCGGCATAACCGGGGCGCATCTTATCGTACTTGGATGCTTCTGTATCAAATGTTGCGCCCAGCTCTTTCCTGTTATCCATATTCCGCCCCCAATTAACTTATCTGCCTGATAGTTCCTTTTGCTGATGATTATCATAACTGGGGTTTCGCCAAAAGCCCAAGTTATTCATATATCTTTCCCATAAATAATAACTTTGCCATTTCGTTATAATCCAGTTTTTCGAACTCCTCGTTCCCGTACCTGCTGCTCCAGTCTTCGATCCAACTGGCTATGCTCTGCAAATACTGAGAAACCGTCGTATTCTCCCACTCCTGAGGGTTTTCCTCAGAATCTTTAGCAAGCAGATTAAGATACTTAATAAATGAGTCTTTGTCGTACACATTTGCTATTTGATCTTGCAAACTCATCTTATCCCTCCCCTGTAATCATTTACTGCTGATTTGTTCTACTAATCAACCATAAAACTCTCAGTCTTAAGATCACAATAGTATCTCCCGCTTTCTGCATTGAATCGTAAAACACAGTAATCGGGATCGGTGATGCCGCCCTTATAAAACATCGTGTCACCTTTTCTCCAGATCAGATTTTTCGTCTCCTGGTCAGTCAGCACTTCCATAGTCCCCTTCAACATAACACCTGTATACTTGATTATTCCCTTATGATAGAAATAAATGCACGCATTCGGGTTATTCAGATATTGCTTAACTCTCATCGAAGAAGTATTTGTCGAAAAATAAAACTGATGTAATCCGTCTATCTTTCGCGGTTTGAGCATCGCCTTTACATTTGGAAAACCATCCTCGTCTACCGAACAGATAAAAGCAACTTTTTGCTTCCTGATAAAACTCTCAATCTTACTTTTGTCCATTTTCCTTTAGCCTTCTATGCTGATGATATTCTATGTTAATCTTATCATTCACCAAGCATTAGAGTTTTTCCAAAATGTATTTTGCATATTCTACAACCTCTGTATTGTCAGATTTAGTTAATTCCAAGAAGAGGTTCTCTTCTGCTTCCAATTTCTTTCGGATCTCCCATTGCCATGTGTCTTCCGGTTGATCTTTAGGAATTAAAGATACAAGGCCATACACAGTCAGTGTTAGTTCCTCCTTTAATACATCATCCAATGTTTTTAAACCATATAATATTACGTCACACACAGGCAGTGCAGCAGTAGAAATAAAACAATTTTGGTGACACACGTAGTCCCCAACCATACCAGAACTGGCTATGGCCAAATTGCGGTCATCCGAGAATAATTGCAACAATACGGTCTCCATTTTCGGCTTTTTGGGATTGCGAAAATAGTTATCCAAATCCGCATTTCCAAACGCTGTTTCAAACTGTGACCAGTCTACCGATCTTATATAATTTAAAAGTTCTGTCTTATTCTTTATCGCTGTCATAATTTCTATACCACTATGCAATGATAGTAAATTTTTCTGTTGATTTATTGAGCTTGTGCTTTGAGGTACTTATTTAATTCTATCCTCGCGATGGTATCAATTCCTGTTAAATAACTGTGCAGGAACATAAGAAAAACCATTAGCGACCAGCCGAACAGCAACTTAATATCCGGGTGATTCGGCGCAATGATAAGTCCCGCTACCGGTATACCGAATATGATCACCAGGATTAATAAGTAAAGAAGAATAATTCCGATCCATCCGCCTACGCTGCGTTTAATATATTGCTTGTATTTGTTATTGCCCTTGCGGATGAACGTTATCTGTATATAACGGTGTGCAAAATGGCTGTCATGCCAGATATTCACAGTAATAAACTTAGGGTAACTAACGTCTTCACTCTTCTCGATCTTGGCAGGATGCTTCTTCCTTACCGCCCATGCAATAAGATCAATAAGGAATCCCATCAGCTGAGTTATGCCGAAGATAAACGCCAATGTAAGAATAAAAGAATTCAAGTCATCCATACAAGTATTATATCCAACCCCGATGCTCTTATGTGTAATGTTTTATCCAACTGCTGTTTTTTGCTCCTGCTGCCATGCAATAATCTCATCAAGGAGTCTGTTGCGCTCCTCCATATAATTATGATACTCATAGAAAGAACTGCATTTCTTATAATCCTCAAGCCAGCTCATATCACCTTGCAGATACTTACTCCATTTACTGTCCAGGTTTCGCGACAGGATTATCAGATCTCTCCGTACCTTTTCGAGAAAGTGATGGACATTAAGATCAACGCCTTCCTTGTCAGAATCGTCGATGCTAACCCGGAAAAAGATATTCGTACTGTATTCGACTCTCTTCCCATTCTCATTAACATCAGTCATCAGGATGACACCGTCACGTATATCTAAGCCGAGAATGAGACAGCAATGTTCGTTATACAT
>JAEEGJ010009358.1_pt1 | contig 26275 bp, 27 predicted proteins | sample 8958761 | NCBI WGS metagenome assembly JAEEGJ01 (sample SAMN16246546, study PRJNA631951) | gut metagenome | biome: gut microbiome; feature: rumen; material: RS-attached | host: Bos | place: Iran: Karaj | collected 2018-10 | reverse complement strand
AGCAGGCACTTGCCAGGTACTGCTCACAGAGAGACAGATTGGCGGTAGATGAGCTGTATAGAAGATATGCCGCAAGGGTGCACTCGCTCTGCCGACGCTATCTCGGGGATGATGACGACGCGAAAGACTTGATGCTGGAAACGCTCCTGCGGGCCATTGACAAGATGCCGTCCTATCAGTTCACGGGGAAAGGTTCCCTGTACGGATGGATCAGCCGGATCGCCATCAACAAGGCGCTCAACCAGCTCAAACGGCACCGATGGCGCATGGTTCCCTTGGATATCAGGATACACGACAACATCCTGGAACCGACCGAAGAGGAGATGGTGACGATACCGAGGGAGAAACTGCAGGCGTGGATCGCCGAACTGCCCGATTTGAGGAGGACCGTTTTCAACCTGTACTGCCTGGACGGGTACTCCCATCAAGAAATCGCCCGGATGCTGGGAATCAGCGAGACCGGGTCGACCAGTATCCTGGCAAAGGCCAGGAAACAACTGAAAGAGAAGATCAGACAATACTTGAAGGAACAAGACACATGAAAAAATGGGAAGACATAGTCAAGGACAAGCTGGAAGAGCCCGACGGCGCGCTTCCGGAAAGCGTCTTTGACGAGTTCCATGCCCGTTTCGACGGCGCTGAAGGCACACGTACGGCGAGGCGTTTCCCGCTCGTATGGGCAATCGTCCCCGCCATCGCGGCAGGACTCGCCGCCGTCTTGCTCCTCAGAAGTCCGAAAGCTCCGGAAGAGATTTTCGAACCGGTCCGCCAGGCACCCGTAGCCCAGGTCCAGACAACGGTCAACACCAAGGTCGATTCGCCCGAGGACACGCCTCAAACCAATCCGGCGCCCGTCAAGAAAGCATCGGCCCGGCCGCGGCCTGTTGTTCCTGAATCCCCGTCCATGGGCGGAAACCAGACGGAGGAGCCAGCGACGACTGAAAAAGCCAAGGCCCCAGACATTCCTGAAACTTCTGAAACGCCCAATCACCCTCAACCCACCACGACCCCGTCGACAGGAAACACATTCCGTGAGACGACCTCCCCTTTCATCCCGATGACGGGGAAAGCCCGGAGAGTGAACCTGAAAGTGGCTCCGGCAGCAGGAGGAATCCTGGGAACCGGCATCCTTGCCGCCCTGGTGACGAACCTCGCATCAGCCAAGAACAGCACAATCCCCTCCTATATCGGCCATGGAAGGGTCATCTACGATCCGTCCGATCCAAGCGGTTCACAGCAAGGCGGCGTCCCCATCTCTTCCACCGTGGAAAAACCAGGCGAGGGACCGACAACCATTCCGCCAGAGGGCCCCGTCTCCTCGGGAGAGCCCGTCAAAGACCTTCTGGACCAGTCCGCTCATTATTTCCCGGTCCAGGTTGGCCTTTCCGCCAAACTTCCCCTTTCCGAAAGACTCTATTTGTCGACCGGACTGCAGTATTCCCTCTACAACTCGAAGTTCATGATGAGCCAGACCGGGGAAAAACGACAGCAAGTCCATTATCTCGGAATCCCGGTCCGGCTGGATTGGGTCTTCGCCTCCGGTTCCTTGTTTGACGTCTATGCGGGCGGCGGCGTACTGGGTGATTTCTGCCTGAATGCGACGCTCGCGGGGATAAGCCGGGAAAAGGACAGGCCCAGCCTCTCCCTGGTCGGGGCGGGAGGAATCCAGATGAACGTGACAAAACGCCTGGGAATCTATCTGGAGCCGGAACTGAGCTGGAGGATTCCGGTGGACGACCCGGCCATAACAACCTATACGCCTGTTACCTACCGGAGTGAGCATCCTGTGATGTTTTCCGTCGCCGCAGGCGTCAGAATCAATCTGGGAAATTAAAACACAACCGTTTATGAAAAGAATTATCTTGGCCATAGCCTTGTCTGCCATGGCGTGCGTATCCTGCGAGAAAACGGCCGGACAGAAACCGAATCCGGAAGAATCGACAGAGGTGAATCCGGAGGAAAACCCGCTCAACAAGATTGAACTGGACACCCGGTCAGAAGCGTTTGTCCAACGGGGAAAGTCCTTCGCCTTCGAATTCGTCCGGCGGGTGAATGAGGGGCGGAAAAAGAGTTTCGTCATCTCACCGCTCAGCATGCAGTTCCTCCTAGGGATGATCCTCGACGGCGCGCGGGGAGAGACCGCCGATGAGATCTGCCGGGTGCTCGGGTATGAAGCGGGCGATGTCCAGGCCGCCGATGCTTTCGCGTTGTCAATGCTGGAACAACTCCCTGCCGTGGACAAGGAGACGACCTTGTCCATCGCCGACGCCGTCTTCGTGAACAACCGTTGTTCCATCCTGGACAGTTACCGCACAAGTGTTGTCCAAAACTATGATGCCACGGTGTCCGACTTGGATTTCTCCGACGTCGGAGAGGCCACGAACCGGATAAACCAATGGTGTTCCGACCACACGAACGGAATGATAACCCATGTGCTGGACCAAGTGGACGCCACCGTGCTGGCCTACCTGATGAACGCCGTCTATTTCAAAAGCCGGTGGAAGGAACCGTTCCCCGCAGACGCCACCTCGCAGGAAAAGTTCCTCGATGAGGAAGGAAAAGAATCGACCGTGCCGATGATGAAGAACGCCGGCTCGTTCCTCTACCAGGAAAACGAACACTTCAGCGCCGTCCGGCTTCCCTATGGGAACGGGGCTTTCCAGATGACGGTCATCCTCCCTCAAAAAGGCAGGACGGTCCAGGACGTCGTATCGGTTCTGGACGCCCACGGATGGAGCGAAATCACCGACCTCGGGTTCATGCGGGAAGTCGATGTCTGGCTGCCCCGATTCGAGACCAAGTTCCATATTGACCTGAATCAGCTGCTCATCGAAATGGGGATGCCCACCGCCTTTGAAGAGTTGAAGGCGGACTTCGGAGCCATGTCGCCTCAAGCCCTGTTTCTGAGCCAGGTCATGCAGGACGCCGTCATCAAAATCGATGAAGAAGGTACCGAGGCCGCCGCCGTTTCCACCGGCATGTTTGCCACCTCCGTACCGCAGTACTCCCCCTTCCATGCGGACCATCCATTCCTGTACCTGATCACCGAATCCAGCACCGGCGCCATCCTCTTCGCCGGCAAGTTTAGCGGAGAATAAGCCATGACAAAAACAGTGAAACATTCTTTCTTCGGTCTGGCGGTCCTGTGTCTGTTTGCTTGCGAGAAGGTCGACGACGGGGCTTTCCCTGAAGACCGGCTCATCGAGCGGAAGGATTTCGTATTGACCCGGTCGGACCTTGATTTCATCCAGGCGAACAACGGTTTTGCTTTTGAGCTGTTCAAGCGCGTGGCGGCAATAGAAAAAGGCAAGAGTACGTTGATATCCCCGCTCAGCGTCACGATTGATTTCGGTGTGGTGAACAATGGTACCGCCGGGGAGACACGGGATGAAATCAACCGTGTACTGGGCTACAGGGAAGGTTCGGTGGAAGGTCTCAACGCGTTTTGCCAGTCGATGCTGGTCCAGTCCGCCGAGGTCGATCCGACGACGACCTTGAATATCGCCAACGCCGCCGTGGTCAACAGCATCCATCCTCCACTCAAGGAGTCGTTCTCAAAGACCGTTCAGTCCGTCTATGATGAAGAAATCTTCTACATGGAATTCGGCCGGGATGACGTGAAGGGCTTCATCAATCAATGGTGCAGCGAAAAGACGAACGGGATGATTCCGGAGTTTCTGGATTATCAGCCACATCCCGTCGAGTATGCCCATTTCCTGAATGCCGTGTATTTCAAGGGAATCTGGTCCGACAAATTCGACAAGAAAGACACGAAGAAGGAAACCTTCACGCGCGAGGACGGAAGCCGGACTTCTGTCCGGATGATGTGGCAGAAAGACAAATTCAACCTGGGCGGCGTCAGAAACGTGTACACCTCCCTTTGCCTTCCCTATGGAAACCAGGCCTATCGGATGATCCTCCTGCTCCCATATGAAGGAAAATCCATCGAAGATGTGAAGGACGCCTTGAACGCAGAGACTTGGAACTCCATGGTGAAGGAGATGAGAGGGTTCGACGTGGACGTGAAACTGCCTGTTTTCGAAACGACGACAAATCTTCTGCACCTGAAGGGCGCGCTGAGAGAGATGGGAATACGGAAGGCTTTTGATATGGATGCCGCTGATTTCAGTGCGTTGACCGATTCCGCTGATTATCCGTTCTACATCGGAGATGTCCTCCACAAGGCCAGGATCAAAGTGGATGAAACCGGGTCGGAAGCGGCGGCCATAACCGATATATCCATCATGACTACAGGCATCCACGTCGGCGAACCACCGGTGGTGGAATTCCACTGCGACCGGCCATTCCTCTACGTCATTACTGAAGTCAGTTCCGGCGCCATCTATTTCATCGGACAATATACAGGGGAATGACTCACCAACCGCCACAATGCCTACAGCCTGTCGTGGGACAGCGTGGCCGGTCGTTGGAAGAAGTTAATCATGCCGAACTTCACGTATAGAATTTCGTTCGGAGAGAAATGAGAACCCAAGGTGTTTTTTATGTGTCGGGGTTCCCCAAAAGCCTTGGTCATTGACCCCAAAAACCGGGTTATTGGACATTTCGGCCATCTGCGAGTCTTTATATACTCTGTCGGTTACTTGTAATTGCTAGATACAACTCATACAAAAAAGCACTAGGTTACTGAATCTTCATCAGATCTACCAACTGTAAAAAATAGTCATTGGACCAAATGTCAAGAGCGCTGGACTGTCTTGCGTCAATATAAGGCATGACATCCTTCTTGACATTGTCAATGTCGGTATTGATAATCTTCTCGCGGAGTAGTGCCATGAATTCCTCCAGGCTGAGCACCTCGTTGTTGAATTCCTTGATCCGTTCTTGAAGATGCTTGAAATCCAGCGGTATACCATTCCTTACGTACCACTCGAAATCGAACCAATCCCGCCCCTTTACACGGCGCTGCCAGGTTCGATAAACCAGCGCATGCATTTTACCCGCATAGAGGTCGGGGAGGGTGAAGCAACGAACCATGAATGAATAAGGCTGCAGAAGAAGCTTCTGCTCCGTATTGAACATCAACGGAGGATCCGTGTCGAGCTCAATTTTCACCTTGACCGTTTTCTTCGTCTGGAACTTGATGTCGTAAGCCTCGGTATTCTCTTTCAAAAATGCTGACTCGACCTTTCCGAAGGCCTTCTTTTCCTTCCTGGTAATCGTAACATCAAAGCCAGCGATATGGAACTCCTCCCGTATTGCGTCGAAATAGTTCTCGAGATGAATGTCATCACGCTTCTCCGTGAGCGAAAAATCCATATCTTCCGAAAACCTCGGAAGTCCATGGAAAAGCCGCAGGCAAGTGCCTCCATAAAACGCGGCATGATCGAAAAAGCCGCCACGATACAAGCCCGCCAACGCAATCTTCTGGCAAACCTCTTGCTCTGCGTTTGTTGTTGCGGTACTGCCCGTTTCTCTGCCATATGCGGCTAACATAGATTCGTAGCTTGTCATTGCTTGATGATCTTAATCAGATTCTTGAATGTTTGCTCCTTGCGCCCGATACATGAGCACTGTTCAATGATATCGGTATCCAACTCAGTTAGGATGTCCATATCAATTCTAAGGTCCTCCTCGAGATATGCGGCCAATGACTTGACGGACTGTCGGGGAACAAAATTATCCAGAAGGATTGTGTCACACAAAGCCTTTTCCCGGGTAGCCATGAGAAAACTGACACCTTGTTCCTCCATGCATTCAACGCCGATTGGAAAGTATGAGGCGGGGACTTGAACGTAACGGAAGTTCCCGATGGGAGTCTCAAAAGAACGAGTACGCTTCGTAGTTGCAGAAGTCATCAGGAAAACCTGTTCCGGAATCATTCCATAGTGACGAAGTGCCCATTGGAAGGAAACATACGAAGGTCCATATATATGGTTGGCACACAGCCTTACATCTGTTTCCTTTCCGCTCAATTCCTGGTTGACAACGAAGAGATTACGCTTGAGACGGATCAATTCGCCGCTCTTCTCCAATGCCTGGACCTTTTTCTCCGGCGAAGCAAGGTCCGGAAAGCAGGACCTGATGATGGCCCCCGACACCGGAATCCCGGCGAATTGTATCAGTGGATTCTTCTTAAACATACTCTGGAAAGCACACTTCGCAAATATAGCAAATTCTTCACAGAAAAAGAACAAATACTTCTTTTTCTGCAAGAATAGCGCAGTTTTCAAGGGGGTCCGAAGAAAAGACGGAACTCACTCCATCCACAAGCTGCAATTATGTCACGGGAGGAGACTATCGATGCAAGATTCGGCAGTTATCGAGATTGTATTAAAAACGTGTGCAACTTTGTATCATAACTAGTTAGCCCTTAATCAGGTATGAAAAAGACTGTTCTCCTGCTCATTTTGGGATTGGCATCCTTCTCGTTATCGGCACAAAGCCGTATGACCTATTCTTGGGAATTCATTGCTGGCGTCGGTGTCGGTAAAGGTCCTCAAGCGTTGTTCACTCCGGAGTTTGTCGCCCAGTATGATTTGGGTTGCGGTTTCAGGATAGGGGCGGGCGCCGGGACTCGATTTGGCAGACCTTGCCTTCAATACATCACAAAGAACGGGGCAAAGAGCCGGTCTTTCACCAACGAACTGGATATTCCCGTGTTCATGCGTCTGGGTTATGGGAAGGAGAAACTCTACGTCCAGGTGGATGCCGGTTATGCAATAGGCATTCTTGGATTCCCAGGCGTCAATTATGATGGCCCCGGCCTTTATTCTAAGGATTTCCCTTACAACGGTTTGTTTGTCGAACCGCAGATCGGGTGGAAAGTGGGAAGACGGAGCGCGCTCGCCCTGGGTCTTCTCTTCCAGCAGAGCACCGTGTCCAACCACGTTACGACCGAAACCGGGACCATGAATGACCCTTCGTATTCCATTAAGACGAAAGTCAATACTTTGAACATCTTTACTCCGGCGGTCACACTCCGGTATGTCCTGGGGTTCTGATCCAGTGCTCGTACTGGTGCGGCAAGTCTGACTTGTGCAAGTAATCTTTCGCAGAGCGATTCGTTGATATCTTACGAATCGTAACGCAGTATTTCATCATAGCGGGAGTTATTATTGTTGATGGTGGAGCAGGAGCTGGCGACTCGATGCGCCCATGGAGACAATGAGGCGCGAAGGGAGCTGTACGAGCAGTACAGTTCCCGGATTCTGTCGTTGTGCCGACGGTATGCTTCCGGTCCTGCCGAGGCGGAAGACTTGATGCAGGATGCCTTCGTCAAGATATTCCGCGTCATCGGCAGGTTCCGCTGGAACGGCCCCGGTTCGCTGTATTCCTGGATGTCCCGGGTGGCGCTGAATCTGGCGTTTGATTCGGCCAAGCGCCGGCGACGCCTGACCCGGCAGCTTCTGGACGTGGAGGAAGTGGGGGAAGTGATTCCGGAGGAGCCGGGTTATGAAGAAGCGGCCTTGATCCCGCCGGAGGTTCTTATGTCGATGATCGAAGCGCTTCCGGAAGGATACCGGACCGTATTCCGGTTGTATTGTATCGACGGGCTTTCCCATCGGGATATCGCCCATCTTCTTGGAATCAAAGAGAAAAGCTCTTCCGCCAATCTTTCCCGGGCGCGGGCGCTGCTTATTGCCGATATCCGCCAGTACCAGAAAGATCATGCGGAGGGAAATGACGCAGTAAAATGGACAAGGAAATGAATAAAGATTGGATGGATGCCGTCCGGGAGCGCTGCCTCTCGGATGAGACCGTCCCGTCCCCTGACGGCTGGTCACAGATCGGCCGAAAGATGCGACAGGCGGCAATCAGGCGCCGCAGCGTGCTTGCGGCCACCCTTCTTATCCCCATAACCGCCATCCTTCTCTGGTCGCCTTGGAACCAGACGGTCATTCCTGACGTTCCCGGAAACATCCCTCTTGCCGAGAACGTCATCCCTTCCGGGTCGGATGATTCATTCGTCGCGCCCGAGGAAGAGCCCATCGGCACAAAAAGAGTCGCCTCTTCCAACACCCATTCGGACGAAGATGTCGTCCAGATCGCCCCCTCTGTCAATCCGAAGACCTCCGCCGAAACTGATGGGCCCGACAAAACCGACCAACCCGATGAACCCGACCAACCTGCCGAACCGGATAAGCCCCGTAAAGATTCTCCCAAGGTTTCCATAGACCCCTTCGAGGCTTTTCCCGAGTCCGTCCGACGGCACCGTCCCCTACTGTCCATCGGTGTCAACGCCGGCTCCGGGACGACGTCCCGAAAGACGGATGTGACGCTCCGGTCGACTCCCTATATCGCGGCCTTGACTTACATGAATGCGATTGAATTGCCTGCTGAAACAAGGGGAATCAGATCGAACTATTCCAACACGGTCGGTTACGGCGCCGAAGCGAATCAGTTCTTCCCGGCCTCCTCGACCAATCATTATCACCATGATCTGCCTCTGTCGCTGGGTGTCACGGCCCGGATGGCTTTTGCTTCCCGATGGGGAGTGGAAAGCGGGCTCGAATACACCTACCTTCACTCCGGGGTCGAATCCGCCATCGGAAGGTTGGACCAGCGGCTCCATTTCATCGGCATTCCAGTACGTATGGACGCCCGGCTGCTTTCCCGCGGCGGCTTTGACCTGTATGCCGGCGTGGGGGCCAAGGCCGAGAAATGCCTGGCAGCATCGTTAGGCCAGGTCCGGTGCGAAGAGAATCGCATTCAATGGTCGGCCGAGGCCTTTGCCGGTGTCCAATACGGGATTGGAAACCGCGCGTATCTTTTCTTCCAGCCGGAGGCCTCATACTATCTGACGAAAACGGACCTTGTCACCATCCGCACCGAAAAACCCGTATCGTTTACCCTTCACGCCGGATTGCGATTTGATTTATAGCCGGAAACGCAGTATTTTTGCTTCCCGGGAGTTATAAGAGCAGAATTGTTAATAATCACCGTCATGAAACACTTATTCACCATGCTTGCTTCCTTTGCCGCGCTGTTTTCGTTGGTTTCCTGCAGCAAAGACTACATTTCCCCCGAGGAATTTTTCAAGGGCGGCTACAAAGTCGCAAAAACCGCGATACATACCAGAAGCGACGAGTACGAAGACACGGAAACCTCATTCCAACGCATAGCCGTATATAGGAAGAGCGACATGGATGGCCAGTCCTGGTTCGTCGCTTCCAGCGGTGGGAAGATGGTATACGATATGTTCATGATGAGCATCTACTTTGACAACATAGACAGAATGAAAGTCGGGGAAACCCTTAAGCCAAGCCGCTTCATGTTTTCTTTCTTTGCCTCAAGTACCTTTGAAGCTACGACCCATACCTATGGGGGAAAGATAACGCTCACCGACAAAGGAGACGATTATGTCATCCTCCACTTCGACGAAGTCAGTGTCAGCTGTTCATTCGGCGACTATGTGACAGACGGATACCTGTATTGCCCGCTATTCGATGAATATGAAATTGAGAGGGATGCTTCTTTAAAGTGATGATGAAACCACCCTTCATCTGCATTCTCTCACGAGGGGTCAGTTTGCTGCGGAATCTCCACGTTACTTTGAAACGGATGAAATCACCCAACTCTCCACGGACCAATCCAGTTTGTTCACTCGTTTTAGTCGGGTTTATTTCAAACAAAGCACAAAAGACAGTCGGTATAGGGAACTACTGTTGATTCCATGACGGATTGAATCCAGCCAGCCAATTCTCATTCCGAGATGATGGGTGGAAAGACTCAAGCCCCAGTCAATTCGTATTTATCGGCCTCTCTCCAACCCCGGCAAGAAGAATAAAGCCGATCCACCCCAATCCTTTCACGGGCGGAAACTTGGACGGCTAATTCTTCCGGCTCATAAGGCAAACGTATTCGGCTCAAATTCCAAACTCTTGAGCCGTAAATTGTCGTTATTGAGCCGAAAATGAGCCGATCTGTCAGAGAATGACCTGGTGTTTGAAGGCCATAGATGGCGTCTGTTTCCCTGTATGATGGCCGTACAAGTCGCTTTCCTTATACGTCCTGAAAAGCAACGAAAGTTTCACCTATGTTTCACCTGATGTCTTTTTGTTTCTTGCAAATTATTGATTATCAATACATTGCAAGAAATAGTTAGGGTCTCGTTTTCCGCTCCAAACGCCTCGCAGAAATGCGGGGCGTTTTTGTTTGCGAGGCCCGGACACCAGGTCTGCAGAACACCCGTCTGCAACATCTTGATTATAACCTACTTGCAAAGCACCACCCCGCAGACCTCCCGAAAAAACCAGGGGTCTGCGGATGCCCCTATCGCAACTCGTTAACTGACAATGCGTTAAGAATCAGCCCTCCGCCAACCTGCCGGCGGAATGGACTGGCAGGCAAAGCGGCTCGAAGGAAAGATATAGGGTGGCAGTAAAGTTTCGGCGGTTGGATGAAAAGCGCTGAGGGAAAGGAATCGGACTAAAAACCGATGCGGAAGCCGGCGCCGAAGGTGAACATCAGGGGGTGTTCCGTACGGTAGGTCTGGAAGACCGGATCGGCGGGTTTGAAGAACCACGAGACCTCGGGCTGGATGTACAGGCCGAGGTTTTTTGTCAGGGCGAACTGCAAGGACGCATCCGCCATCACGGACCAGTTGAGCGTGTTGTCCTGGACGGCCTTATTGTTGACCCGGGCCCGGACGCAGCGGTCCACTTTTCCACCAGCACCCAGCCAGGCGGAGAAGCGTCCCGCCTGCCAGGCGACCCAATCCGCTTTGAGCGGAATCCCCAGATAATGGACACGCTGGCGCTGTCCACCAAGGTCGGGAACGGTGCGTACCGAGTTGTACACAGAGAGTTCCAATCCGGAAGTCAATGCCACCCGGGACGCAGGAAAGAAACTGATTTTCAGACCGAACGAAAGAGGAAGGGAATGGCGAATCGGGAAAGATTCCCGGGGAATGCTTTGAGGGGGTTCTTCGTATAATAAATCGCGCTTAAAGAGCCTGAAGTTATAATCGACATTCCGGGAGAGATTGCCTGCGTGGCCGATATAAGGAGAAACGGCAATACGGTGTCCTGACTTCGCGCCGGGCGGCTGTTCCAGTTCAAATACGTCTTTCCATGCTGACTCTTCTGTGCTATTTGTCTCCTGAGGGACTGACACCGTTTCATCAATAACTTCTTCCGGGACATCCGGTTTCTGCTCTGTGACCGGATTCTGCGGAACCGGCTCTTCAATCAAGACTTGGGTCGGTGTAGTGGGAACCGCCGTCGGCTTTCGGACAGCAGGAGTGGAAGAGAGGGCCGACGGCCGGACCGTGGATTCAGACGGTAGGACCTCGGCTATGGTGACCGGAGCGTCCGGCTCAACCCGCTCGACGGAGGCGAGCGGCCGCTCCGGAACCGACTCTTCTTTCGGTCCGGGAATGAGCAGCACGGCGGCGACAGCGGCAGCCGCCAGGGCGGAGATCACCCAAGGCAGTACGCGAGGCCGTCCGGCGGGCAGCGCGGAAGCTTCGAATGCTTCCCAGTCACCTGGAGGAAGGGGAGATTCCGCCTTCTGCAGCCGCTGCCTGATGATGTCAATCCAATCTTCCATCTTGCTTTTCCATGTATTCGTGAATCATGCGGGAGAGGGTTTTCTTGGCCCTGGCCAACAGGGAGGAGGAGGTCCTTTCCGCGATTCCAAGTTTCTCCGCAATCTCCCTATGAGAGAACCCATCGACGCAGAACATATTGAAAATCACTCTTTTCGTGTCCGGGAGCGAGGCAATCATCGCCTGCAGGTCTTGCAAAGGTATCGACTTCACCTCTTCCGCCGGCGGGTCTTCGATTTCCGGGAGGATTTCCTCGGGAACCGGAACGCCCAGTCTCCCCTCCTTCCGCAACCGGTCGATGCAGAGGTTCACCGCCAGCCGGCTCAGCCAGGAGAACAGCGACCCTTCCCCTTTATAATGAAACCGGCCCATGTTCCGGAAGGCCTTCGCCATCGTGTCATGCATCAGGTCCATCCCCTCCTCCGCCCCGGTCGCATAACGGGAGCAGAGCGCACTGAGCCTGGTTGCATAACGGTTATACAACTCCCTCATGGCGGAACGGTCCCCCTTGGCGCACTGCAAGGCCAGGTCCCTCTCGCCTATGTCAAGGCCTTTTTCCAATTTCTCTTCAACCTATAAACGAACGTATCGGAAGAATACGGCCGATAAGTTACACTATTTTTGTATTTTAAGGGCCGTATTTCCGGAATCCGAGCGTTTATTTCGTGTGACCTTGAAAGAATTACGCAAAGAATATGACACACAAGATATCTCTGTTATCCGCTCTCTTGATGGGATGCTGCTTGATGGGATGCCAAATGGGAGAGTTTGGCCCTGAAGATGCCAATGGGAATGCACTTGTCGTAAAACCCGCAAATGCTAAAAACGAGACCCTCGTTTATCCTATCGGTTCTGTGTTCACTGGTGGTGCGATGGCTGAGCCGGCAAAAGGGTCCTCTCACCGCAGTCATTTTTACCGGGAGAAGTTCGCAAAAGGACCGCGTTGGGATGAAGTAGAAGCCCTCGTGGAGATTTACGGATACCATCATAACGGCATTGATTATAACGAACCCGGTCAGGTTATCGACCAGATTAGAATCAATGGGCTCGATGAATCCTTGGGATTGGGCACCCGCCTGATTATCCCCATGCAACAGGGCAAGTACAAGGGCGGAAACGAACTGATCAAGGATGTCCGGATAAAGTCTTATACGTTCTCGTCTTACAGCGAAGGGCATCAGAATAAAGATGCTGATATCAACATTGTTATCACATCAACAACTGGCGACATCATTACCATCAGTTTTGCTGATGACATTACTCCTTACGATGGATATTATTAGCAGGGATGCTCAACAGCAGTAGTATTTATGATGCAACCTCCGATTTAATACATATGAAGAACGGAATGAAACAAATATGGCAGTATCTGGCAGCCAGCATCATGGGTTTGCTGGGATTCCCGTCCTGCGATGAGATAGATAATATCCTGAAGCCTCCCCCTATGTACGGACAGCCCTATGCCGACTTCAAGGCCCTGGGCACCGTCCGGGATGAGGACGGCAACCCCGTCAAGGGCATCCAGGTTACCGTCCGGCAGAATTGGCGTTACACCAAACCGGCGGAGAACAAGCTTTTCACCGATACGGAAGGGACCTTTCAGCTGATCCGACAAGTATTTGACGAACCCGAAAGCATTACCGTCACCTTCGAAGATGTTGACGGCGAGGAGAACGGTGGCGATTTTGCATCTGCCGAGGTCTCCCCGGAGATCACCCATACCAAGAAGGGAGACCATGACTTTTATGGCGGCGCCTTCGAGGCCCGGGCCGATGTTCAGTTGAAGAAGAAATAGTAGTTCTTACGCCATTTAAGTTGAAATACCATGAAATTCGTAAAAGCATTTTTCCTTGTTTTGATTGCATTTCTCATTGATTCTTGCAAAAGATATCAGATTCTTGAAATTAATTATGAACGCGAATACGAGTATGTCTGGGTCAACGACACAGAAAACAGTGTTACCATAAAATGGTTTTATGAGTATGCCCACGAAATGCATAGTGACCATGTTCAGATAGATCCCGGGGCTAAATTTGTGAGGACAGACTGGTCTAATCATCGTATGTTGTACCAAGCGAGGCGAGTCGTATTCTCGTTTTCTGATTGCCCGGAATACCAAGTGGAATGCCTCAATCCTGTCGTCTCAGGAGGATTGAACTGGTGGGATTCGCACGCCAGCTCATCTATTGAAATGGTCTCGGACATCTCGGGCGTTAAGGCAATCAAAACATTTTATTTATCGGACGTCTGGAATCAGATGATCGCTGGAGAATCCATACGCGAGTAAGTGTCGATTATCATTACGGTCCGGACGCAATTATGATTATGAAATCACGCCACATCGTATTGCTCTTTCCTCTTGCGCTTCTCCTTTCCTGCCGTCAACCGGATACGATCGAACTCACCGACCCGTCCGGTCCGGTTCCGCTGCTCGGAATCGAGCATAACATCTACCTGCATGTCGGGGACAAGGAGACCCTTACCCTGGCCTATACCGGTCGGGAACATACCTGGGCCATTGACAAGCCGGAAATCGCGTCGCTGGACCAGTCGGGCAATCTCGTCGGGAAAGCGCTGGGCGATGCCATTGTCACGGTCACCTACAAGGGAATGAGCGATGTTGTCACCTGCCGGGTCCATGTGGTGCCTGATGATTATATCTCTTTACGGATGGCCTGTGTTCCGACGGTTTGGGTTGAAGGCGGGACTTTCGTCAAAGGGCACGCGGATTACGAGGCCAATCCTCTTGAAGAAGTAACGGTCCCTTCCTTTCGGATGGCGGTCTGCAAGATGACGAGAAATGTCATCTCGAACGGATTAGGCTATCAGATGAGCAGTCTTCCCGACGAGGGCGTTGCCGTCACCATGACATACTCACAGGCCCGGGAAATCGTGCGGCTGGTCAGCCAAAAGACAGGTCTGAAATGTCGGTTCCCGACCGATGCGGAATGGGAATGGGCGGCCCGGGGAGGCAAACTGTCCAAGGGTTACCGCTATGCCGGAAGCAACAACGAGGCAGACCTTGACCAAGGTTCTTTCGGATATCAGGTTGGGACGAAGATGCCCAACGAACTCGGCCTGTACGACATGAGTTTCGGGCCGGCAGAGTGGATTTCTGAAGATATGCAGGCAGGGGCCTCTGATGCAAAGGTCACTGAGCCCTGGGTTCGGAATACCTCGGCATTGAAGACCGGGACACTTCGACTGGTTTTCAATCCCTAGTTGATCAGCGCTCCGCCGTGCCCAAAAAGCGGGATTTGCGGTGTATCGGGATGGGAAGGTGATAGCGCAATTTACGGCGATGGGACGGCAGTAAGAAACAACGTCACATCACCCCAATCCATTCTCGGGCGGAAATGATGTAATCCCCAAGAGCTTTCCGGATTCAGGATGCCAGAGGAATAGTGGAAAGGATTGTATATCTTTGACTTTTGAATTCTTTGCATATTAACACGAAATTATGAAAAAATTGTTTCTATTTGCTGCCGCGATTCTATTCTTGCTATGCGCCTGCGAGAAAAAGGACGATCCTGACCTGGGAGAGTTCCGTGATTGGGAATCATACATCGACATGTCGCAAAAGAACATATATCGGGAAGGGAAAGTGATTGAGCAGTGGCTCATTCGCCATTTGGAAGGAACCTCAACATCTCCGAGAACGAGCCATATCGGAATGATTATTGCATAATACGTAGAGGATTCATTATCACCTCCTTAAAGAAGATTAAGACCACTTAGTTTATGAAACATCTTTTTGCTCTTGCTTGCTACCTGTTATTGTCCACATTATGCTTGGCTCAGGAATCTATGATTGCGGTATCCGCATCCGCTCGTTCTACGGGCATGAGAGGATACGGTATTACTCTTTGCCTTGAGAACCTTGAGACTCACGCTATTTACAAATCAAAGCCTTTAGGGCTTATGACCGAGAATGAGGTGCTTGAGCATATCCCTGCAGGTTTGTATGAAGTGTGCTTAGTTGATATTCCGTTTGGGGATAGACGATATTGGAACGAATCCCCTGAACTTAGGCATTTCTTTGGCACTATTGAAGTATTGCCCAACACGAACTATTATTTGGGTAGATATAAGTCCACGCATCAAGGGAAACTATCCCGCAGGCAGGTGGTTTTGACTTTGGAAAGCCACGAAATGCCCGAAAAACTTGTAAAGTACATAGAAGAACAAGGTCTTGTTGCAGATGATTTCATTTCTATTTTACCAACGGAAGATTCCTTCATCCTTGCAGAGTTTTCTGAGTTAACGAATAAAATCTATATCGGAGGCGTGAGATTGGCATTTTAATACAAACTCTTAAGGTGATACATTCGGCAACGGGGTATCACTTTTTTGCATGACGGCGGCATAACTTTGAGGAGCGGACGACGGGGATTTGCTGTGTATCGTGACGGGAAGAGTGGGGTCAGCACGCCACCAAAATCCAACGCGTTGATTTTCTGACACATTTTTGCACAAGTGTCAAATTTTCTCTATTTTTGACACTTGAACGAAAAGCTGTCAAAAATGGAACCCTACGATCGGAACATACCCTTTAACCAACTCCCACCTCTGCCGCCAGAGACGGATGCGTATCTGGATGAAGAAGTGCGGACGAAACTCATCCAGGCGAGCAGGCGGCTTGCTGAGCTGAAGGGACTGGCATCGACGTTGCCGAACCAATCCCTGTTCGTGAATACGATTGCCCTCCGGGAGGCGAAAGCCAGTAGCGCCATCGAGAACATCTTCACGACGGATGACGAGCTGTACCGTTCCCTTTCTTATCAGGAAAGCGATTATCTGGACGGTCCGGCCAAGGAAATCCTACATTATCGGGAAGCGCTTTGGAAGGGGTTCCAAGACATCTCGCACGCGGGAGAATTGACCGTGGATGCCCTCATCGACATCTACCGCGAAGTTAAGTGCACACGGGACGGAATCCGTCCATATCAGGCCGAGACGGTCATAAAAAAGCGCGGATGGGGTTCCCTTGTTGCCGATACCGTCTATACACCGCCCAGAGGCAAAGGCGTGGTCGAGAAAAAGATGGGTGAACTGGTCGCGTTCCTGAATGACGATGTACAATTCCCCATCGACCCTCTGCTGAAAATGGCCATGGCCCATTACCAGTTTGAAGCTATCCACCCGTTCCGTGACGGCAACGGCCGCACCGGCAGAATCCTGTGCATCCTGTACTTGATCCAGAAAAAACTGCTGGACCTTCCCATCCTGTTCCTAAGCGCCTATATCCTACAGAACAAGGACGCTTACTATCAGGCTCTTGGCGAAGTAACGGGGACCAGACGCTGGAAACAATGGATTCTGTTCATGCTGGAAGCCGTTAACCAGACGACCGAGTATACGACGGACAAAATCAATCGGATCCGGACCCTGATGGAGAAGACGGAGAACATCGTCCGGGAAAAGAAAAACGCAGTTCCCCGGTTAGAAATCCCCAAACTGTTCGAGCAGCCGTATATCCGGCCGAAGAATCTGCTATCAGACAAGATCAAAAGTGTCAATACCGCCAAGAAGTATCTTTCAGCACTTGAAGAGATGGGCCTGTTAACCAAAGAAAGAATCGGTAAGGAATACGTCTGGTTCAATACGGAACTGATGGATATCCTGTCTGACTGATTCCACTGTTTTCACACCGATAAATCGAGATTTACCACCATGAACAATATTACCAACAGGCCTGATCCGAACGCTGCCTTCCCGAATCCCAAGATTCCGAGCCTTTACTTATAATTCCAGTTTATCGCTTTTTTCCACCACCCCAAATAATCAAGCCGCTCATCCCCAACCCATTCACGGGCGGAAACTATAACGGGAAGGGAAAGTGGTTGAGCAGTATAGTGTGATTGGGAGAAAAACGCTATATTTAAGTCGATAAATCGAATTGTCATGAAGAATCCGATAAAAGCAATATTTACAGATGAAGAAAACAGATTCTTTATCCTGAAGTCCCTAATTAGAGAATTAGGGGTTATCATAGGATTGGCTTTTATTTTATGGCTCTTGAAGGATGACGGTTTTATAATGTGTTGCCGCAAGAGTGCTTGTTTGATGAGTTTTGCGTTTATATTTTATCTCGGAGTAGAGGTCTTTTCGGCTTTAGACAACAACCGTTGGCGAATAAAACTCGCCAACGAGGAGTATCAGGTATATAAAGCTTCATTTCTTATCCTCCTTAATGTCTTGGTCTTCCTGCTAACCGCACCATCTGAGAAAGCATATCTATTTTTCCTGGGGCCATTAACGGCATGGGGTATATTATTGTTATATAATCATATTCATCGCTGGTTTAAATCATAGTGCCATATATCTTCCATCGCCTTTCATGACGGCGGCTAAGATTCGGCGGTTGTATCCCCCAGCGGTATAACCCTTAAGAGCGGTCGACGGGGATTTGCTGTGTATCGTGACGGGAAGGTGGTGGCGCAATTCATCCCCATTTTGTTGGGCCGTCGAATTGATTTGATTGATTATCAGCGACTTATGTCATTTTGCCCGATCAAATAAACCCACTCAATTGTTTATAATCAATTAATATTCAATAAGTTCCATTCTACGCTACTTGTCACGGGCGGAAAAGATGTATAGTCCCCATAAATTTACCGGTTACAAGATGCCGTAGGATTATCGGAAATGATTGTATATCTTTGACTTTTGAAGTGAAATACACTTCTGATCTGAATTCACTGAAATGAGGAGTTGTCCATCTCTACATTCGCTTCTGCTGCTCGGCCTCCTATGCGGCCTGATGTCTTCCTGCCTGGAAGACATCGACCTGGATACGGGGGAGCGGTTCCTGAATGTCTATTGCGTTCTCAGTAACTCGCCGGAACAGGAGTTGGAACTTTCCTATATGGCCCCTGTCGACGGGACCAGCCGGCCGGTCGGGGATGAGGTTACGGTCTCGTTCTATGACGGAGACACCCCGGCAGGACAATTTACCCGGTTGTCTGAAACCAAGTGGAATCTGGCTTTCTCACCGCAAGGAGGGCACACATACCGGCTGGAAGTCAAGGTCCCCGGTGAGAACGTCCTGACCGCGGAAACCACGTTTCCTGCCCCCGGTGCACTCCGGATAGTGGCTGTGCAAGAGCTCGAGAAAGTGAAAGATCGCCTGGAGGCCGGAGGGCCGTATACTACTGGATACGGATTCGAGTTGGATTCCCCGGATGACCAGTTTTTGTGGTGCTATTTCGAACCGTCCGAGACTCCTTCTGTTTCCACGCACCCTGCGTATGTCGATTATATCGCGACCGACCATCCGGGCGCCGACGGCAGGGGGGAGACCCTCTTTCCTTTCGACCCGGAATCACCCATCATCCAGGAGTATTTCGATGGAGGACGTCTGTTCTACCGGGGCGGCAGCGTGCTTTCCAAGGATTATCTGGGAGGGCCTGTCTTCCTTCATGAGAAACTTTTACATATCGTGCATCCGGCCGGTTTCAGCCGACCGGTTGGAGACGGAAAACTGAATGTTTTCCAACTCGACAAGGATTTACCCTTCGGTGTCAAGCCAGAGGTTGGGACATCCAGGATGTTCGGCATTTCCGGCGTAAGCAAAGCCCCGCTTGAGGCGGCTCGCCTGGTCATCTGTTGTGTCAGTCCCGAGTATGACGCATATCTGGCCGACTATTATTATGGCCCGCAGGATTCGGACGATTTCTCTGAGCTGGTCTATAAGCGGAACCATTACTCCAACGTGCGGAACGGAGTCGGCATCTTCGGCGCTTTCTGTGAATTACGGGTCGGGAACTTTAACTTTGGCAGTTACTCCTTTCCATTCATTCTTTCTTCTCAATCTGTTCTATGAGACGTCATTTGTTATCCATGGCGTTAGCGGTATTTCCCCTGGCCCTTTCAGCCCAGAATACTGTCTGGAATGAACGGATCGATTCTTCCGTCATCCAGGCCCGGCGGGTACGTCCGGAACTGACGGTCATCCCCATCAACCCTGCCGACCTGCGCCGGACGGCATCCCCGCTGGGCGAGGCTGATCCCATCAAGTTCATACAAACCCTGCCTGGAGTTTCCACCGGCATGGAGGGTTCCTCGGCCTACTATGTCCGGGGCGGTAATGAGGGTAACAACTTGACTACGCTCGATGGTATTCCTATTTATGGAACCGGACATCTGCTCGGATTGACCACATCCTATCCCTCTGAGATTGTCTCGGGTCAGGATTTCTATGCCGGCGGGTTCCCTTCGGATGTGGGCGGGTATACTTCCTCGCTGCTGCAACTGACGACCTCGGACGGTGATTTCGAGAAGACCAGAAGCAGCCTCTTTGTCAATAACTTCCTGGCCGGAGCGCAGTTGAGCAAGCCGCTGAAAAAGAATAAATCGTCCTTGCTCGCATCGGTACGTGTCTCGCCATTGGGATTGGAATACAACCTCCTGCGTCCGCTCATAAATGAAGGGTTGTCTGTTCCGGACCACATCAATGCCCTTGTCGGGGACGCCTTCGCGAAGATTACCTGGAAAGCCCGCGACCGGGAGCGTATCTTCCTGTCCGTATTCGGGAGCTATGACCGATATGGTTTCGACCCGACGAATACCTCCTCCCAGGCATTGGGCTGGAGTAATCTGATGGCCAATCTGACTTGGGAACGGGAAAGCGACTCCGGTTGGAAATGGGAGACCCGGCTATCCCACAATGGTTTCCGCGCCTTCCAGGACCAGACGCAGAAGATCAATTCGAACACGACCCGGATGTCCCTCCAGTCCGCCCTGATGGAAGAAGGGCTGCAGGTGAAGGTGTCCAAAGAACTGAATGCCCGGCTGCGTGTCCAAACCGGTGCGGATGCCTATATTTCTTTCTTCCAGCCCGGTGTCTCCAAGGTCTATCAGAACAATGAGCGCGCCGCCACGGCCGGCAAGTCCCTCATCACCGGCCGCAGTTCCCTGTATGGACAGATCGGCTATAACAACGGACCTTTCCACACCACCGCCGGCGTTCGTGGAACCGTCTTCTTCTCGGAGGGATACAAGTCCGTCAAACCCATTGCGGACCTGCTCGTCTCGTATGAATTGACCCCTTCCCTGACAGTGAAGGCCACTTACGACCACGCGGTGCAGTTCTTCCACTCGCTGGAAGGAATCCCCACCGGCTGGTCCATGGAAATGCTCATCCCGTCCACCAGCCAGAACAGGCCCGAAACCGCGGACCAGGCCTGGGCGGGTGTGGACTATGCCCATGGACCTGTCTCCTTCTCCGTCGGCGGTTTCTACAAGAAGATGAAGGACCTGGTATTCTATGCCGATGCGTCCTCCTTCTTCAACTCGGGCTGGCGGGAGTGGCAGTATAACCTGGAGAGTGGGACGGGCGAGTCCTATGGTCTGGAGTTCCTCTCCCGGGTGGAAACCAAGCGTTTTTCCGGACAGTTGTCCTATACGCTGTCCAAGACGGACCGGGTGTTCCATTCGCTGAACTTCGGCAACCCGATTCCCTTCAAGTTCGACCGCCGGCACATGCTAAACATGACGGGTGAGTATAAACTGACCAAGTCCCACAGCCTTACGGCGGGCGTTTCCTTCATGAACGGCCACTGGGAGACAGTGAAGAGCGGCTCCTATCCGATTTACTCCCTGGGGTCTGAAGGCAATCGGGAAGAAAAGGAAGCCGACTATACCTCCCACCCCAACAATTTCCAACTGCCGGCGTATTTCCGGATGGACGTGGGCTATCACCTAACGTTGCAGGGCCGGAAGAATCTCCACGACCTCTCCCTGGGCATCTACAACCTCACCAACCGCCACAATGCCTACAGTCTTTCCTGGGACAGCGTAGCCGGTCGTTGGAAGAAGCTGAGCATCTTCCCAATCATGCCGAACTTCACATATAGGATTTCGTTCGGAGGGAAGTGAGAAAAGCGACCATGCAAGAATGAGCATTGATTGGGATTGTATGAAATAGTGTATCTTTGTATATCATTGTAAATGAACCCTTTTATGAAACCGTCAACTGTTTTCCGTTTGTCCGTTGTCACCGCCCTTCTATTCTTGGCCTGTTCGTGTCAGAAGGACAAGCGGTATGAGAAGTCTGAAAAGGAGACTTTGACCCTTCGCGTATATGAGGGGAAAAACCCTCTCGGAAATTCGGTCAAGTATTATGTCCACCTCTATGACGGGGCAACCAAATGGTATCCCATGATCCATGTATGGGGTGGTAATAACGATTGGGGATTGGAGCCCGGATACGAATATGAGGTCTCGGTATGGGAGCATTGGCTGAAAGAATCGGAGTTGATGGCAGACGGTAGTGCGGTCGAGTATGAATTCCAGAAAGTATTGTCCAAGACCGAGGTTCCCCTTCTGACCATGGATGATATTTTATGGGAGAGTATTATCCCCTAAGTATCATTTGTCTTGATGCAAGACTGATCGATATCGGTCGTTATGATAATGGTGTTTATCTGAATCTGCTATGAAAAGGACACTTGGACTCATCTTTCTGGCCTCTGTCGTTGGGCTTTTCTCTTGTGAAAAGACAGACAGGCCCGATGAAACTGCCAACTGGTGGGTGAGGGCCGATTACAAAGGGATTAAGTCTGAAGAAATAGGCTTTATCTATCATTATATGGATGGGTCTACGAATAAGAGGGCTATGTCTCAAGTGTCCTATAATAGGAATGGGACCCGCGCTTCATGTAAGTCCGAGGATCAGGAGATTTACTACTATTATAATCCCGACGGAACTTACGATAAGACAGAATGTATCTATTATGTATACGATAACTCCAGCGAATCTTTTAAAAAGAGCTGGAGTTGCACCCGTAAGTATGAGTATGATAATTCGGGAAAGTTTGTTCTATTAATGGGGTATCTTTCAAATCCTTTGAGTATTGGAGATGGTCCACTTATACCCAATCTGTCCAGAGTGACAGATACAAACATTTTTACTGACCGGACTACAGTTGATGTCTGGGATTATTCTTTTGATGGAGATAAGCTCACCGTCACATTCTCCAGAGACAATAATGAAACGGATGATCCCATTGTCATTGAGTATCGGGGTGCCTATCCTTACCAGGGACAGGACGCTTATGCATTTTTCGGCCCTGTAACCTATCAGGACAATGGGATGTTTGATACCATCCATGACGGAAGATTTTTTCAAGGCGAGAAGTCGAGCGAGAGAACTGTTTACTATCAAAAGGGTAGAACGGATAAAATGTTGATAGATAAGATTGTCGATACAGATGAGGGAGTAAGGTCGTTTTTCTACAATGAGCAGGGAGACTGTATAAAGACCATGTTAAATTCTGATGTGATCATGACGGCAGAGTATGAGTACGATTCGAGGGGGGAATGGATCAATAAGATTGAAAAAGAAAAGTATTATGAGAATGGGCACCCGCACGATCGTACAACGTATCAGTATCGTATTGTTGAATACTATTAGTCTATCGTCTTCTCTCGGAATCATCCCCTTTTAATCCTTCAGACACCCTATCGGGACCACATATATGCCATCCTCCCTTCGGTAGGCATACGTTCCCACGCCGATAAGTACCATCTTGAAAGCGGGCTCTTTCATGCGCTCTATGTCTATTTTCGAGGCAAGTGTTTTGAGAGATTCCGCCCCCTCCTCTATCAGTTCATCGCCGCCCAATTTTACCTCTACAAGGCCATAACTACCGTTCCTCAGATGCACCACCGCATCACATTCCAATCCGTTCTTGTCACGGAAATGATACACGTTGCCGTTGAGAGCTTCGGCATATACCCGCAGGTCACGCACGCATAGGGTCTCGAACATCAGGCCGAAAGTATTCAGGTCATTGATCAGGTCATTCGGTCCGAGGCCAAGAGCCGCCGTGGCTATGGACGGATCCGTGAAATATCTCGTATCACTGGTCCTGATGGCCGTCTTGCTCCGCAGGTTCGGATTCCACGCCTCGGCATCTTCCACGACGAAGACCTCTTTTAACGCTTTGATGTAAGATGAGATGGTTTCTTCAGACAACCCGTCCGATTCGTTCACTTGAAGGTCCGCGCGGATAGTCCCGCATGATGCCTGGGTTCCTTGATTCCTTGCCAGCGACCGAAGGAGCCGATGCACCCGCACCGGGTCACGTTCCACGCCATCCGCCTTCTGTATATCGCGCTTCTCCACGGCTTCCACATAGTCAAAAGCCTGGTCCAGCGCAATTTCCCTGTCCATGTCGACCGCCAATGGCCATCCGCCGCGGCAGGTAACAAAGGCCAGCCAGTCTATGTCTTGCCGGTTTACTCCCGAAATCTGCTTAGGGGTGTTGAAAAGTTCTGCGAGAGAAACCTCTCCTGTTGACTCCTGTGATTCCCACAAACTCATCGGCCGCATCTTAAGCCAACCGATACGTCCCGTTCCGGAATGAACAACCTTGCTCATATCGGCAGGTACAGAAGACCCGGTCAGGACAAACAGCCCCAGCGAAGGACTGTGGTCCGCCTCAAACCGGATGCTGTCCCATAGTTGCGGAGCAATCTGCCATTCATCGATAAGCCTCGGAAGGTCCCCCTGCAGCAAAAGCTTGGGGTTGATCGATGCCATCCGGATATTCTGTTCCATATTGCCCGGCTCAGACATGTAAAGAATACTCTTGGCTATCTGCTCGGCCGTTGTTGTCTTACCGCACCACTTCGCCCCCTCAATCAGGACGGCGCCTTTACCGGCAAGCTTGCGCTGAAGCAACTTGTCCGCAATCCTTGGTTTGTATATCTTCTCCATTCAAGAAACATGTTTTCTTCGCAGGCAAATATACTTATTTTATTTGTCATTCCGGCATTTGGCCAATTTTTAATCCGGCGTTTGTCCAAAAATCGTTACGGCATTTGGCTAATTTCCGCCCGATTTCGAAAAGACTTGAGCAGGAATCCTCACCCAGAAGCGCGTTTCAATGTACAAACGAGACTTGTACATCGCTTCATAGACTCCGCCGGACAGATTCATCTCGAAGAAACCGGCATCGCACTTATTCCCGGTATCGATGAATATGAGATTGTGAAGTAACGCTGTTGGAGAAAGGGATTGAGCAGTATTCAGTTATAGGGAGATAATCGCTATATTGAGGTAGGGAAGTCGGAATTTGTTTTGTCAAATCATTTAGTTTATGAAACGGCTCGATTCTTGCGGTCAAAAAGAAAACCACATACGCCAGATTATGAGAGCCAGACCATCAATCCGCATAATATCCCTTCCCATTTTGGGGGTGATGCTGATTACTTCGGCCTGTCTGAAGGAGCATCAATATGTTTACTCCGCAAAAGCGGCTTTGTATACTGATGGTAAAACGAGATGTTCGGTAAAGTACCTGGGACCGAAGAAAGGTGAAATCAAGTCATCCCAAAGTATTACGTCGGAGTCTGAATTACGAGTCATTTTTACGGAGTTAGCAGGGACAAGTTCGTATTCAACTCCGTCAAGCAAATTCATTGGAGATGTGGAAGTTCCAACTACCGATTGGCACACTATTCCATATAATGAGTTTACATTTGGATTGCTTCACATCGAGTATTGGGACAGGCTTTCTGAATTACAAAAGCATGAGACCGTTGATTATTTCGTGGATCCTCGAGTAGGGACGGTTTTATTTCAGGAAAGGCCGGAACGTTTTGACATCACTTACATACAAGACGTCATGAGACGGGCTGTTCCTGAATAGTAAAGGGAACTCTTTATGAAACAGAAAGAATTGATAGAACGGCGATTTGACAGTTTTCGCTTTAAAAAGGCATCTCACGAGATTGTCAAATACGAACCGCAGTACTACGATGAGAACGGTGCTTACCAAAAGGATGAGTGGACTTGTTTCTTCGATATCGGGAAAGAGTATGAAGGGAAGGTTGTAACGATGGAGGATTATCTTGATATCGAAAACCGTTTCATAGCCGTTACGCGTGCAATACTTGAAGCGGCAGGTTGTACTTATGTAACACTCGGATATGTTGAGGCGATACGGGGCAAAGTAGTGAAAGAAGGTATGAGAGTCCGCGTTCAACAGATTGACCATTACATTCGTTTGGTCCTACGCGGTAAGGCGTGGATTGTATTCATCAATAGCAGCAAAGGAGTTCAATTCGATTTCGACGAAGATGTAATGTATATGCATTTGTTCTGCCGAATTCCCGACGAACAGTTACGCGAAATTGTCGAGAGCCGAGGACTATATCTTGACCCTCGAGTAAAGAAGGTTGTAATGTGCTACGATGATAGAATAGAGATTTACACCTTCGAGAAGAAACAATAACAACTTAACACAAAAAGATAAAAGAAATCGGTCAATCCTACTATTGAGCCAAGAATAAATACTTCACCCGGGACCACTTGGGTAACGTGCGGATGGTCACAAACGCTGCGGGGATGTTCAGGAGAGGAATGACTATTACTTTACGGTGTTCGGCAGCCATCGTCTTAGACCCTGAGTTCAAACCGATTCCGGTATGCTGGCAAGGAACGTCAGGATATGGGTTCCCTCGGGTGGCTGGATTTCGGCGGTAAAGATTCGGCGGCATCATATTACGGTCCGGAAGACGGGGATTTGCTGTGTATCGTGACGGGAAGGTGGTGGCGCAATTCATCCCCATTTTGTTGGGCTGTCGAATGGATTTGATTGATTATCAGCGACTTATGTCATTTTGCCCGGTCAAATAAACCCACTCAATTGTTTATAATCAATTAATATTCAATAAGTTCCATTCTACGCTACTTGTCACGGGCGGAAAAGATGTATAGTCCCCATAAATTTACCGGTTACAAGATGCCGTAGGATT
>JAEEGJ010009357.1_pt1 | contig 26276 bp, 20 predicted proteins | sample 8958761 | NCBI WGS metagenome assembly JAEEGJ01 (sample SAMN16246546, study PRJNA631951) | gut metagenome | biome: gut microbiome; feature: rumen; material: RS-attached | host: Bos | place: Iran: Karaj | collected 2018-10 | reverse complement strand
AGTTGGAAGCCCACGGCGGGATAGGCGATTGTCCACTGCTCCTGCATCTTGTGGAGCATGGTCCAGGTGCCGCTGTCTTCCTTGCCGGCCTTGCCGAAACCAGCGCCAGGCTTGAATTCGGTGTGGGCCAGGCGGCGCCACTGCTCGTCAGGCAGCGACTTGGGCCAGAGAGCCTTGGGCTCGGGGCGGATGGTCACATACGGGCCGAAACGCTCGAGCTTCGAAAAGTCGCCCGAATCGATCAGCTCATAGTCGCTCCACGCGGCAGAAGGTTGTTCAATCGTCATAACCTACAAAGATACACAAATTATCGTGTAAAGCAGGCATTAAAGCCGTTCAAGTTTATAGCCCAGCAAAAACAACGCGATGGAAGCGCCGATGCGGTAGAGGACCTGCACGGTGCGGGCAAAGACGTAATAGGCGCGGGGGCTGGCGGGTTCGATATCCTCGTGGCGGATCATCGCCAGGGCTGCGACGGCGCATTTCGAGAGAATGTCGCAGATGCGGCGGGCCGGCTCGCTGTCGAGCTCATAGCCCAGCACCTGGGTCAGGATGCGCTCGTCCATGTCGTCGAAGCCGCGGGGGCCCAGCAGGTCGGCATAGGCCAGCTGCTGGTAGGACTGCCAGTCAGCGTCCCAGATCTTGGCGACAGCCATGCCGAGAAAACCAGCCCAGGCTACGGAAGCTTCGGGATATTGCTGATACTCGCGGATGGCGTCGGTCAGATAGGGCCGGGCGAGCGCATCGGTGAACTTGCACTCGATGTCGTCGCTTTCAAGCAGCGTGCCGCCCATCATGCCGGCATCTGTGCAGCGTTTCACCAGGTCGTCCTGCAGCCGTTTCTCGTACTGGCCTAGATATTCATCTTCTTCCATGCCGACAAAGATAATCAATTCCTGTACTTTTCATTATCTTTGTGGGTTAATATGTAAGCCAGTCATGGCGAAAGAGAAGAAAAAAAGCACCGTCGAGATCCGGAACAAGAAGGCCTCGTTCGAGTATGAATTCCTCGAACACTTCACGGCCGGCATCGTGCTGAACGGGACCGAGATCAAGTCGATCCGCGCAGGCAAGGCCTCGCTGGTCGACAGCTGGTGCTATTTCGTCGCCGGGGAGCTTTACGTGAAGAACATGAACGTCGCCGAGTACTGGTGGGGTTCCGCCTTCAGCCGCCAGGATCCCCGCCGCGACCGCAAGCTCCTGCTCACCAAGCGGGAACTCCGCAAGCTGGAGCGCTCCGTGAAGGAGAAAGGCCTGACCATCGTGGCCACCCGCCTGTTCATCGCCGAAAACGGCTACGCCAAACTCAACATCGCGCTGGCCCGCGGCAAACGGGAATTCGACAAGCGCGAAACCATCAAGGAAAAGGATCTGCGTCGAGATTCCGAACGCGACTAAAAAAGAGCCCGTTTCCTGAGAAGCGGGCTCTTTTTAATAAAGGCGAACCTTCGGACTACGGATTCGACGTAGACGCCTGAAGAGTCAGTGTCATCGGGTTGAAGTTTCCATCCAGGTCGCGGATGTCGATCGTCGTCGTATTGTCGCCGCGCTTGCTGGTGTACATCGTGAAGTGGTAGTCGTAGGTGTACTCGTATTTCTTCGTCTGCGGATCCAGTTTGCAGTAGTCGGAATAGTTGATCGTGTAGATGAAGAAATAGGTGTTCTTTGCCGGAGTGAACACCGACGGTCCAATCTTGACCGGCAGGTCGGGGGTAACGGCGGAGAGCGAATTGTTAGCCGCTTCAATGCGTACCTGGACCGGGAACACGGAAGATCCCAGGCCTTCCGGCAGGTAGAGGGCGAATTTCACTTCATTATCGACACCTATCACGTTCACGGTCGAGGCATTCTCGATGCAGGTCACATCGCTTCCGTGAGCGAAATTCTGGGTGTCCATCAGCGTAATCGTAATGTCGCGATACAGGTCCTTGGCGTTCGGATCGTCCACGCGGCCGCTGACCCGAATGGTGCTCTTCTTCATCGCAGAACCGGTTTCGGCCAGCGTGACGGTGATCACACCGCCGCTGGATACTGAAACGTTGGTCACGGCGGGATTGTAGCCGGTCACGTTTTTTTGTTCAACATTGATGACGCATACGCCGCTCGTGGTCTGCCAGTAGGTGTTGGCGGCGGCCACGTTGGGCTTGAAGTAGAACTGGGCGGGCGTGCCGCTTTCCGTACCCTCCTGCGTGAGGATGATGTCGACGCCACCGTTCAGGAAGGTGTAGTCCAGCCGGTCGACGTGGATCAGGGAAGTGCCGTTCGACAGGTCGCTCAAGCCGGCCGTTTCCAGGGAAGCGGAGATGTTTCCGTAATAGGCGCCATTGAAGGCGGCCTGAGCCGTCGTCTCGCCGATTTCAGGAAGGCCCTTGATGCGGAGCGTGTACACGATGTCTCGAAGGAAAGGAACATAGGCGGCGTGATTGTCGAGGACTTCAATCTTATACCAATAGGTGTTGTTTTGGCCTTCACGATAGAGGCTGTGACCATCCTTGAATTCGACTTCGATCAATACGGCGGTCTGCGTCATACCTGTTTCGGGGAGCGGGCGCTCATACATAAAGAGCGGTTCTCCCCGGTTAACGTACACGCCTTCCGCAGCGGTGTCAGGATTGCCGGGGAAGTTTTCGTCGATCGTCGCCTCGGGCGGCATATAGCCCGGATAGTTGTCCTGTCCTTCATTGGTGCCGGTCAACTGTGCATACAGATCCGGTCCGGTCGGATTGAGCTTCAGGAAATCATTCAGATAGCCGGAGGGGAAACGGTTGTTCTTGTTGCCCGTATAAGGAGCCACATAGCCCATTGTCGGCACGTTGATCAGCGTCCAGCGTTTGACTTGGAAGTACTCATAATCCTCATCACTGGTATCGGGGCTGGTCACCACGACCTTGGCGAAGTTGCGCAGCAGATGGACGTTGTTGAAAGCCGCCGTCACGTTGTCGTCGGCTTTCGGAAGTTGCGTTGCCGATCCGGTTCCTTCTTTGGCGTGGATTCCGTTGGGAAGAATGATCTGCTGCCAATAGGAGCATTCGTCATCGGTATTTTTTACCGTGACCATCTTCTCCATCACGTTGTCGATATAGTCCGAAGTGGTGGGATTGACCGATGCCGGGGGATTGGCGATGATATGGACCGTACGCCGGTCGTTGGTAATGGGCAGCAGGGCCTTGAACGTGCCGCCGGTGACGAAATGGGTCACGGGATCTTCGTTGAAGGTAACATCCGTGGCGTCAATCCAGTTCTGGACGTATCCTTCTCCCGGGCCATAAAGACAGAGATGGATGTCAAAGGCGTCGGCGGTGGGGCCGTCGCTCATCCGGGCCTTAGTGGCCACGGAAAGCGGTTCGGGGAACTGGACGGAGATGGTCACCTCCACGGTATCGGCCTTGCCGATTTCGCCGTTGAACGCTTCGGGCTGGCAGGAAATCAGGCCCGTCAGGAGCGCAAGCGCTGCAATGTATTTCGTTGCTTTCATTTCTTTTCCTCCTCTTAGTTGTTCGGCGTTACACGGTGCATATTCGGATAATACGTCTCCGTATCTGACATCGGATCGTCGCCCCAATACCAAAGGTCATAGACGAAGCGGTTGTACGCGTTGCCGGAGTGCGTGCTGAAATACGTGTTGGTATTGGAGCCGCGATGGACGACGCGTCCGTCGGCGCACCAATAGTCGGTTGTGCCCCAAACGCTCGGGATGATGCCTTCATTCTGCCGGGCAATCATAAAAGCAATCTCCGCTTCAGTGGGGAGACGCCAGCGGCCTGCAGGATAGCCGGCCTCCTGATACGTGGCGGCCCGTTTCTGGGCATTGACAAACGAGTTGCCACCGTCGGTCATACAGTTGAGCGAAGAGGAGAGCAGGAATCGGGGCGCTATGATGTTGCCGTCATTGGCGTTCTGGGAGGCAATCAGCACTTTCAGCGGCTCTTGCCAGGCCTGATATACGGCATCACCGGTCGTAGTTGTCCCGTCGTTGTTTCTTACCGTCGAGGGTTTATAGAGGTAATTGGCCAGATTCAGGTTGCCCTCCACGCGCGGATCGCCGATGCGGTATTTCTTGGGACCCTGGGTGGCGCTGTTCTGGATGTAGGTGTATGTGCAGTTGCTCTCGTTGAAAGCCGAGACGGAGATGATCGTCATAAATGGTTCTGCGAGGAACGTCCAGTCACCTTCGATCGTTCCGTAAATACCATCGTTGGGTCTGGGCTTGATACGGGCGGTCGTGCTTTCCCCGCCATTATAGTTGGAATTCTGCCAGTTACCCCAATCCCAATAGCCGGAAATACTGTTGTCGTCGCTGTGGTACCTGTATTGTCCCGCATCGGACAGATACTTCATCGGTCCCCATTTGACGCCGATCTTTTCATTGTTTCCGCCGTTCACGTGAACATTCTCGGTAGCGCGGGCAAAGTGGCCGTTGACAAAGATGGTCCTCGTGGGGATCGTCACCACTTCAATCGAGGGGTGCTGAGCGATCGTGACGGTTTCCTCGTCACCTTCCTGGTTCTTGATGATCACCTTGATGACACGTTTGGTAAAGACGTTGGTCAGCGCGTGCTTGACCTTGACGTTCTTTCCGACGACTTCCACCGTATAGGTGTTCCTGTCGCGTGCAGCCGTAGGAATCGTCGATCCATTGTACGTGGTGGGAAGCAGGACCGAGTTGTCGGTCTCGTTTCCATAGTGGAAGGTGTATTCGGGACGCGTACTGTTGCCGTAATAGAAGAAGGAAATCTCCTCGAAATAAGCCGTCACGGCAGAACTCGAATAATACGGGATTTCAATGGAATCCCGGCTGAAGAGCTCGTACTCGGTTTTGGGCACGTTAAAGAACCGGGCGGCGCTCAGGTTGTCACCGCCGATCCAGCCGCTGTCGGCCCATTTGACCACCTTGTAGTTGGCATCCAGTTCCACGTATTCGTTTTCGGGGTCGACAACCGAGAGGTCAACAGTCACGGTATAGCAGGTATTGCGGTTGAGCGTGCAGAACCCGTTGTTTGCCGCGTGGGGAACACGCACCTTATAGTAGAAGTTGGAAGTTCCTCGGTAGTTGCTCTTCCAGATCATCTGGATCTTGAAGTAAGGATCGCCGTTCTCGCCGGGCGTCCAGGTCTGCGGATAGGTAAACACCGGAGCCGCCGTGAATTTGTACGGATCGTCGGAAGCGGCCGTGATCGGGTAGGGCGTCGGATAGGTGAAGTACTCGTAGAGTCTGGCCTGCGAAGCGGGAATGGTGCTACGCTGGACCGGCGTGGCGCGCACCGTCGTCTTGTTGTTCAGGGCGTTCACGTAGTAGGCTTTCAATTCCTTGAGGACGGGCGTCCAGGCCTCTGCCGGATGGCCTGTCTGGGTCGGCATCGTGCCGGGAACGCTCTCAGCCACGTTGACCTTCAGGATGAGTTTCGCGGCCAGACGGCTCATAGCGACGTTGACCGTACGGTTCTCATTGATGGTTGTGGGCGGGTTGATTTTATAGGTGTAGGTGAAGGCGGTGGCGTTCGTTTCCTTGTGGTAGGAGTCCATCACAAGGCGGGGGTTGAAGCTCACGTCGCCGGTCTCTTCCTCATCGCCGGAGATGGGGTTGATCCGCGTAGCCTTCCCGGTTGCGATCGGGTATTCGACCACCAGGTTGAGCAGATCCTCTAGAACCCAGTCGCCCGTATGGTTGATGGTCCCGGGGTAGTTCGCCACGATGTAGACATACGAAAGTCCCTTGCGAAGAGCTGCATACGTCTGGTTTTTACCCGTCTGAAGCGTGACCGACGAACCGGTGGCGTGGCCGTGCATACCCGGGACGGGCTGGGTGCCCGCCTCGTCCTTGAAGAAGAAGAAATCGAAGTGGTCGATGGCCGTTTCCATCGTCGGATTATAGGCCTTCGTCTCAGGCTCGTCACTGAACAGTGAGATCGTCAGGCCGTCGCTCTTCAGGCCGGTGACATCGTCGGGATAGCAGGCCGTAGCGACAAGGGCGGCTGCAAAAAAGGCCGCAAGTATGATGATATGCTTTTTCATATGCTTCCTATTAGATGGATGGTTCTCGGGTCAGGAAATAATGGAAACCGCGCATGTCGAAGAGCTGCGTTTCGGAGTCGATGTTGAACTCGGTATCGTCGCTGGCCTTGACCGTCGTGATGAACCAGATCTTCTTGTCGGTGTTCATGGCCGAGTCTTTCGGGGTCACCGTGAAGCTGACCTTTGTCATACCGGAGATCGTTCCGCTCAGCGTGCCTACAACCGTGAAGTCGTCGACATCGCCCTGCGGCGTCACCGTGTAGCTGCCGCTCGAGGGCGACATAATCTTGAAGTCGACCGTCGCCGTGATGTCGGTTCCGTCGAGGATCCAGTACTGGCGGTAATTCTTGTAAGCCGGAGCGTTGTTGTGACGCTGGTACATATTGAAGACATTGTCGCCCGTGACGGCGAACTGCGTGGCCTCAGGGTTGTCGCCCGAGGCGGTCGACTCGTTCTCCGCCACCCAGTCGAGAACCTGTCCGTTAAGGGTGATGGTCTGGAAGCACCACAGGTCAGGATCCACGGCTACGCCGTTGATCACGGCTTTGTGGCCTGCCGGGAACTCAACCCAGTTGCCGTTGCTGTACTTCATCCGCAGCGTCTTCTTGCTCTCCTCGGTGACGCCATTGACGGTCTTCGAGCAATGCGCCGTAAACATCAGGCCGGAAAGGGTGTAGGGGAGCGTAAAGAAGGTGAAAACGGTCTCGCGCGTACGGCTGATCGTCGCGTTCAGATTGAACTTGATCGAAAAGCCCGGCGTGTCGGTGCTGAGCGAGCCGTTGTTCAGGAAGTGCGGATAGTCCCGTTCCGTGGCATTTCCGGGAAGTTTGTTCAGGTCATAGTAGCAGAGTCCCGTCAGGGGGAAGCGACGCTGCTCCATCTCGTCCACCGAGAGTTCGACCCAGTCGACGTTGAATTCGCCGTCGACATCGCTCTTGAGGTGGAATTCGAAGGCCGAGAAAGCCGGATAGAAGTCGAGCTTGACCTCCGCGCCGTTCTCCACCGTCTGTTTCGAGAGCAGCGGCATCAGCTTGACGTCCGCCGGATCGCCGGTCTGCGTGGCCGACACCTCGAAGGCGAAGCGGAGCTGGCCGTCGGTATTCGTGGCAATCATTACCGCGTCGCCCGGATAGGCGGCATAGAAGACCGCGTCGTCGGAACCGGACCACGTCAAACCGTTTTCGCCGACGTTCTTCAGCGAAGCTTTGCTCAGGTGGCCGCCGTTCGAGACGTCGTTGACCAAGTAGTCGGCATAGACATAGTCCAGGTCGAAAGCCGGATTGACCGGCGTCCCGGAAATGCTTCCGCCCGCCGGCGCATAGATGCCGATCGGATCGCCCTCCGACCAGCTGATCGTCTGCCAGCCGTCGCTCGGAGTACCCGCATAGGCGGTTTTCGTGGTCGGGGATGCCTGTGAAGTGGCCGAGAATTTAACCTTGCGACCGCTCTCAAATCCCAGTGTGGGGTCGCAGCCCAACAGGACCGTCATCGCGACGGTCAGCAGGAGCGTGGAAAACAATGCAGTCCTCTTCATACAGCTAGTCCTCCCAGGTGTGATTGAACCCTTCGCTGTCCCAGTTATAGGTATCGACCTGCTGACCCTGCGACGTTACCGTCGCTTTGTCGACGATCGAACCTGCAAGAAGCGCTATTTGCGGCGCGTAGCTCACCAGTCGCAAAATGGCTGGCGAGGAATAAGATTTCTTAGTACCCATCGTGTACATTTTAGTCTAAATTAGGCATTTCGGCTTAAGCCGATCCAACTTGCAAAGTTACGTTACTTTTATGGAAAGGCAAAAAATAGTTAACGCGCCCGACGGAATCCATCAGGCGCGCTTCATCGGGCAAAAAACCTGTCAGTTTGATTGCAGGGTGGTCTGGGCCCGTTTAATGACAGGTAAACTCGCGTGTTCGTAGAGTTATTATACTCGTCGTTCGTGGGAGACATCTTCTAGGCATATCCGCTAAGGTTCTGCGCGGCCGTCAGATCAATGAGAGCTGTACGTCTGCTTTCTTAATGCTCGTGCCGACAACATTGAGTGTGACGGTCGTCATATACCTGTCTCTCTATACAATTTCTCAAACTAACGGCTTTGTGTTATTGGGAAAAAATGTCTGTAAATCAATTATTTATAAAAACAGAAATCTTGTCCCCGGGAACGACTATCCTACCTTATTCAGTTTCAGCGAGTCTTAACGGGACATTAGTTTTTCGCCCCAAAAAAGCGATGATTATGGGGTTTCAAAAAAAAATTATAACTTTGCAACCCCTTATATCACTATGAAAAAGGAAGTTGGACAAAATTATGGAAGCATCGGCCTGATCGTGGCCGAAGACGTCGCCCTGTCGGCTGCGGCTTCTCTCCTTGCCATCCTGCTGGTGCGTTGGCTGAGCGATCCGATTCCCGGATACAGCACGATTCTCTTCAGATGGGAGATGTTCGCGCTCGTGGCCGTGCTGCTTGCCTTTACGATGACCCGCACCTGGCGTGATGTGCGTCGCTACTTCACGGCGCGTGCTTCGGCCCGGCTCGTCCTGGCCGCCGCTATCAAGGGCCTGCTGCTGGGCCTGGTACTGGTTTTCGGTTGGATCCGTCTGCCGGCGCCCGCCTATGGTGTGACGGCTGTCCTTTCGGATTTTCTCCTGACATCTTTCTTCCTGATGGTCAGCCGCTACATTGCCCGGCAACTGGCCCGTGAGCCCTACCGCGTGCAGGACAATGCGCAGCGCAAGACCGCGCTGGTCGTGGGTACCGGCGAATCATCGCTCCGCCTGGCCGCCGAACTGGAGAGTACCGGCCTTTACACCGTAGCAGCCTTGACCACGCGCGACCGTAGCATGGCCGGCCGCGTGATTGCCGACCGCCTCGTGTGTTATATGGAAAGTAACCACGATCTTGATCAGTTGCAATGGCGTCTGGGCGGCATCGACTGTATCTTCTTCCCGAAAGATCGTATGGCCGACGAAGACGAAGACGACTATGCACCCACCTATTCCGAGGCCGACGATACTCAGGAGTTCCACGCCGACGCAATGTCAGTGGCCGGACACGTGGTCAAACATTTGTTCGATCTGTTGGTTTCGGGCGTGCTGATCATTGTCTTTTCCCCGCTTGCCCTCATCTGCGCCATTGCCGTCAAACTCTGCGACGGCGGCCCCGTGATCTACGCCCAGGAGCGCATTGGCCTGCACGGCAAGCCCTTCAAGATCTATAAGTTCCGCACGATGCGCATCGATGCCGAAGCGGCCGGCGTGCCGGAACTCGCCGAAGGCGAAGAGGATCCGCGCCTCACCAAAGTGGGGCGTTTCCTGCGGGCGCACCACCTCGATGAACTGCCCCAGCTCTGGAACGTGTTCAAGGGCGATATGTCGTTCATCGGCTACCGGCCGGAACGCGCCTACTACATCGACCAGATCATGGCCCGCAATCCCCGCTACCGTTTCCTCTACCAGATGCGGCCGGGCATCACTTCCTACGCCACCCTCTACAACGGCTACACCTCCACGCTCGAGAAAATGCTCACCCGTCTCGACATGGATCTCTACTATCTGCGCACCCGCTCCGTCTGGACGGATATCCGCGTGCTGGGTCTGACCTTCCTGCGCATCGTCGCGGGCAAGCGCTTCTAATGGCGGAAGAACCCCTTTGCTGGTTTGTGCTGCGCATGTCGCACGGACGCGAGCTGCGTGTCCGTGACCGGCTTACCGCACTGGGCGTGGAGAATTTCATTCCCACGCAGAAAACGCGCGGCGCAACCGGCCGCACCGTGGAGAAGCCCCTGGTCAACTGTCTGGGCTTCGTACGTGCCACCAAAAAAGAGGCGCTCGACCTGATCCACTTCCGCGGCGTGCAGGCCGACTATATGCTCGACCACGCCACGCACAAACTGATGGTGGTCCCCGACCGGGAAATGGACGACTTCCGGCGCGTGTTCGACCTCTCGCTCGACGGGGTCACGACCGAGCGCCCGCTCACCCTCGGAGAAAGCGTAATTGTGACAAAAGGGCCGCTCACGGGCGTTCACGGCAGGGTTGTCGGCGAGGCCGGAAAGTGGTACGTTGCCGTGGAACTTATGGGTATGCTCTATGCCCGTGCCAGAGTTCCGAAGTCGTGGCTGTTGCCCACTGACTGACAATTCGATATATAATTTGTTATTTTTCTTTGCTCTTTTATAAAAGAGGTGTATCTTTGCAAGTCTGTTGTCTGCTGGAAACAGAGGGCAGCTGAACGGAAGAGAAAAAACTAGAAATAACAAATAACAAATCGATGTACACGATGGGTACGAAAAAGTTTTATCAATCACCTGCGATATTGCGTCAGGTGAGCTACGCACCTACGGGGTCACTTCTTGCGGGTTCGATCGTGGACAAGGCGACGGTTACGTCGCAGGGTCAGCAGGTCGATACCTACGAGTGGGACGGCGAGGGCTTCAATCACACGTGGGAGGACTAGGCTATGAAGAGGACAGTACTTATTACCACGCTTGTTTTGGCCGTTGTCATGACGGTTGTTTCCGGCTGCGACCCGACGCTGGGATTTGACGGCAGCCGCAAGGTAAAATTCACGGTCAAATCCGCGTCGTCGCTGGCGACGAAGACCTCCAGCGGTTCCTTGGAGAACGGTTACTGGACGATTGACTGGACCCAGTCGACGGACCAGATCCGCATCTACTCGCCGAACACGGGTGTTGTGACGGGCTATGAAGGCACGGCGACGCTGACGCCGACGGATCCGAGCCAGGAGCTGGACTACAGTTATTCGGACTACACGATCGAGAAGGTTTCCCGTTCGGGTCACGTGAGCAGCGCGCAGCTGAAGAACGTGGGCGAAAACGGTCTTTCGTGGCTGAGCAATTCGACGGCGACGTTCTACGGGGCGTATCCGAAGGACGTGAAGATCTGCTCGACGACGGACCATAAGCTCCGCTTTGCGGTGGAGATTCCGGGCGTGGGCACGTCGGGCCAGACTGGAAAGCGCGAAGACGTGTCCAAGATGCCGTTGCTGGCGATCCAGACGGTGGAGAACGGCGGCGAGGTGACGCTGGACTTCTATCCTGCGTTTTCGACGTACGAGTTCGAGCTCCGGAGCTTCGAGGACAACATGACGATCTACTCGGTCGAGTTTTCTTCCGGGACGACGACGGACTACGTGACGGGCATGTGCTACTACGACCTGAACAAGCTGTCGTCGGGATCGCACTTCCTGCCGAACAACCTGATCTCGTACGAGAGCGGCAATACGTCGATCAAGTTCGATTTCGGTGAGAGCGGGAAGGCTGTTTCGGAGTCGCAGAACATATACCTCACGTTCTTCACGCTTCCCCGGGCATACACGAACCCTGTGATCAAGGTTGACTGCAAGGTGAACGGTATGCGTAGCACGAAGAAGCTGGTCCTGAAGAAGACGGACAGCGACCTCACGTTCCCTGCGGGCAGCTTTGCGCAGATCAACGGGGTCGAGGTGAAGGGCGACTTCCTGTGTTTCAAGACCATTACCGTCAATGGAACCGTCGTCGCTTGGGACGAGAAGAGCGTGACTCCCGACCTTATCCCGCAGGCGAGCCAGTTCAACGTGAAGGGTACGGGCGTGCTGAACGTGTATGACGAGCACAAGGGCGAAGGCGACCCGACCTCCCCGGACTATGATCCGGACTATGGCAAGCCCTACCGTCAGTACTGGGTGGTTCCCGAGGGCGTGACCGCGACGGTCAGCTTCAAGATTGTCACGCCGAGGACGGGCACTTACACGATCGAGCCGATTGGCGATGTGAGCAGTTTTACTCTGACCGGGTGCGGAAACGACCTTTCCATTCCCGCAGACGGTAAGATCAGTTTCACGGTGACGCCGAACACGAGCGAATCCAAGACGATCCATTTCAAGACGAGCATCACCACTTCCGATGGCGTCACCTACAACATCGACTCTGAGACGCAGCTGTACGACCTCCGCGGCTACCATTACTTCGTGACTAAGGACCCGCTTCCGCACCTTAATCCATAGAATAGGAGATGAAGAATATGAAAAAGCATATCATTCTTTTTGCGGCAATGATTGCCGCCCTGCTTCTGGTTCCGGGCTGCTATCCGAACGAGAACGTTGAACTGAAGACGAAAGGTCTGACGATCTCGCTGTTCAGCGACGAGCCTGAGACGAAGGCCGACCCGACGTATGAGACGAAGATCACACACTTCGACTACTTCTTCTTCACCGACGAGAACGGCACCGCGACGACCGGACCGATCTACCAGGGTCGTGTTACCGGCTCCTCGAAGACCTTCGAGACCGGACTCGGCAAGGACTTCGTGAACCTGCGCAAGGTCACTTCCTACCTCTATGTGATTGCGAACTATCCTGAGACGATCGACCACACGAAGGCCTGGACGCTGGCAGAGCTGAAGGCACTTCCGGTGGAAGCCGAACTCGTCAAATCCATCGACAGCGAGACGGGCGCTGCGACGTTCTGCAGCGATATGGTGATGGACTCCTACGCGAAGTCCACCCAGAAATACACGGTCGAACTCACGCCTGCCCTCGTGGAAGAGACGAGGACGGTGAGCGTAGGCCTGACGCGCATCGCGTCGAAGCTGGTGATGAACTTCACGATTCCCGAGAGCGTTGCCGGCAGCATGACCGGAGAGGGCGAGTCTTGGACGCCGGTCCTGAAGGACCTCCGCGCCTACTATGTGAACGCGCTGAACAACCTGTCGACGGTGGGAGCTACGCCGGTGAAGCGGAGCACCATCGCCGAGGAAGACGTGGAAAAATACGACTACTTAAGCTATCCGACGAACTACCCGATCACTCCGGACCCGCTGACGGCGGAGCCGACGAGCGGCAACTATGAGTTTACGACGGGCGAGGTCTACACCTATCCGCAGACGTGGACTGCTGGCGAGAACGGGGAGCCGTACTTCAAGATCCAGATGACGTGGCGGAGCAACATCCGCGGTACGTCGAACTTCTATTATAAGGTATGCGTTCCGAAACCGGGCACGGACGGGACGGTGACGATCGACCGGAACACGTGCTACGTGGTGGACGTGACGCTGAACGTGATTGACACGGAGAACGAGTATGTGGTCGTGAATCCTGCGAACTACACGGTTCAGGAGTGGGCTGTCAGTGCCTGGAAGGGCGGCGGCGGCCTTGCCTCCGCGCGTTTCTTCAACGTGCCGAAGAAGGAGTTCACGCTGTACAGTAATGAAACCCTGGATATCCCTTATTCCTCCAGTTCGGCGGTAACGGCCTATTTCACTGAAGTCAGCTACTGGTACTACGGCTCCACCAACGGAACTCACTATCATTTCCGCTACAACCCGGCCGACCAGGTCTCTCAGATGAACCTTCCGACCGACAAGGACTCCGACAATCAGACGCTGAACGTCACGAATTATGCCGGTGTTTCGGTTAATGCTGCTAAGGATATGAACGAGTATAAACTCGAGCCTCAAGGCAAGTTTGTGAGATTCACGCATTCATTGAATAATATCTTCTCCGTGCGCACCATCAAGGTTACACTCGTGAATGCGGAGGGCCGCAAAGCCGATGTTGTCATTACCCAGCACCCGGCCATTGAGGTGGTCGCGCACAATTCCAAGAACGCGTTCTTGGACGGCTATTACTATCTGGGAACCGAAGATGTTTGTGACGCCAACGGCAATCTGACCGGATATAAGTTCACTTCGTCTGGAAACCCGTATATGCCCAATACCGTCTATTGGCGTTCCAAAACTGGTTGGTCTTCAGATGCCAGTGGTTATGGAAGCCTGTATCAGGGCGGAAGCACGAGCGTCCACGCGGACCATTTCTTCCTGACGGAAGTTTCCGTTTCCGCGTTCTCGGAGACAAATAATAAGTATAAGGTGCGTGCCGGCAGCAACACGGGTGCAATTACCGAGAAGTCCTATCGCTTGGGCGATCCGCGCGTTCCGGCCAGCGATTATTACGATGCGAGCACATTCGTCCTGCCGAAATATCTTTATAGCGACAAGGGCAAACGCGAAAAACTGGCTGACGGAACTTACCGTGAATATACTGAAAGTGCTGACGTGACCTACGAATGGGAAGAGCCGCTCAAGATCCTGATCGGTTCCCAGAACGCGGACGACCAGAATGTCATCGCCCCCCGCCTGCTTGTGTCCTCGCATATGAACATCACCGGTGGCGTGAATTGGAATACGTCTGGCGGCAAGGGTATCGTCCAGCGCTGCGCGATGTACCAGGAGAACGGCTATCCGGCCGGCCGTTGGCGCCTGCCCACCGAGGCAGAGTTCGCCTTCATGATGCAGTTGCAGTCGGATGGCACCCTACCTGGATTGTTCTCTGACGGCTGCTACTATCGAATGGCAGATGGACGAAAGATTCATAACGGTACTGGTGGCAATGTCATTCCTTATACGGCGAGCAATTCCGGAACCGTCTACATCCGTATGGTCTATGACCTGTGGTACTGGGGTGACGATCCCACGGAAGGTGTCGAGAAGATCCGTACCCCGGATATGATGACCGACTGGGAGAAGGCGACCGATCCGGCGACCGGTAAACCCAACTGGAAAGCCCACTGGGCAGACTACTATCACGCCAATATGCACGAACGTTAAAAAAGAGTACCAGCTATGAAAGCAACGAAATATATTTTAGCGCTTGCGCTCATTTTGGGACTGGTGTCCTGCCAGCCCGAGACGTTCACCAGCAGCAGTACTGTTGCGGATTCCGAGAGTGTGGCGGTGGTGTTCAACGTACAGTTCCCTGAGCCCATTCCCGTGTCCACGAAGGGCACGATGGGAGACGGTCCCCTTGCGTCCGAGCCGTTCGAGATCCATCTGTGCCTGTACGGTCCTGGTGACGGTTACGTGCAGAACTGGATCACGGCTACGCATCTGACGGAGAGCACGACGACGATCGACGGCCATCCGTACATCACGGGCGGCACGTTCAAGACTTTCCTTCCGATCACGGACGAGAAGCGTACGATCCACTTCATCGCGAATCCGCCGGATGCGGTGAACCCGACGACGGACGACTACCTCGACAACGTGATGGAGAAGATGGTGACACAGGATAACACCTGCTCCTACTGGCAGGAGCTCATCCTTGAGCACGGCATCCACGCGAACACGACGGGGAGCGTCGACTCGCAGTCGGGCCTTCCGATGGGTTCGCCCGAACTGATTGCCGAGTTTGCGGACATCCGCCTTCTGCGTAACTTTGCGAAGATCGTCGTCGAGGGGCCTTCCGGAGCGGTAGGCGACGACGAGGCGATCCAGGTCATGCAGTGGACGCTGATCAATGTGCCGAAGAAAGGCTATGTGGCGCCCTATACCGGCGACGCGAGCAACCGTTTCCCTAAGGGATACCTGAATGCATATCTTCAGACGGTCGACGGGAGCACCGCCGAAGGCGTCGAGGCGTGGTGGAAAAAGCTGACGGGAACTGAAGAAGGTCAGGACAACTATCTTGGTTCGATGCCCAACGACGCGAAGATCATCGACGACAGCTTCCCTGGCGAGCCGGACGAAGCGGCCGCCGGCGTGTATAAGCTGCCCACCCAGGCGATGTATATGTACGAGCGCCCGAAACCGACGACGTCTCAGGCGCAGACCGCCGTCCTGGTGCAGATCCAGATTCTGCCCGATCATGCGCTCTATGATCCCCACACGGGTGAGAGCCTTACCCCCGAGGAGCTTGAGAAAGCCAATACCTACTGGTACAAGATCGAGGTGCTGAACGACAAGGGTCAGTATTTCCCGATTCTTCGTGACTTTGTGTTCACGCTCCACATCAAGGACCTGACGGAGACCGGTGCGGTTGCCGATGACGGCGAGCACACGGCTAAAGCCGCCTTCGACGGCCCTTACTTCGGCAACATCTCGGCGTCTCTGGAGACGGCGGGTCTGAGCGACCTGTCGAACGGGGAGTCCGCCATCCACGTGGACCAGCTGGACTACATCTATATGAGTGTTCAGAAGGATGGCGACGAAATTCTGCCCATCCAGCTGATGCTGGATGAGACGACTGCTGCGCAGTTCTACTTCACGCCGAACGTGAATTACCCCGATGAAGTCTTTTATAAGACGACGGCAGGAGTCTGCACGATCTCGTTCGAGGTGGTTTCGGTGGCCGGTTTCGAGAACTATCCTGCGGTTGTGGACGGTTCGGTGGTTGGCGGTGCGTCGGGCGAACTGACGTTCACGCCATACGACATCGATGAGTCTCATATGCGGAAGAGCATCATCCGGGTCAAGGGCGTGGGCGCAGCCGATGGGAGCAAGGAGCTCTACCGCGACATTCTGATCACGCTGATGAGCAAGCCGTCCCTGACTCACGTAAGCGAGCTGGGTCTGATGACGACCACGGCGATTGTCAGTGCGCATGGCGTAGCCGACATCAAGGGCGTCAACAAGCCGGTCGATCTTCGGATTGCGCTTCCGGAAGGCCTGAGTTCGTCGATGTTCCCGATCCAGATCCGGATCGAGGCGGAGAAGAACACGCTTTCGGCGACGAGCCAGAAGTTGCCTGTTGCGACGGGCAAGTCGTATTATGACAATACGCGGAACACGTTCTACTACATCTACACGATCAATTACTCGGACTACTGCTCGCTGAACCCTCGCACGAAGAAGTACGAATACAAGTATGTCTTCGGCGCGACGGAGACGGACCGGATCCGTTTCTTCACGAACAAGACGGACACCGAGTCCAGCGACAACAACAGCACGAAGATCCACGTCAACGACCTCGCGGGTCAGTTCACGCCTGTTGATCTCGGTATCGGTTCGGAGACTCCGACGACGGAGCCGTAATCCGTTGTATCGGTCAAGAAAAGACCCGCTTCCTTTGGGAGGCGGGTTCTTTTTTTACTTGAGATTCCCTCGCAGAAGCGAGAAGATCGTGGCAATTGTCTCCCGTGGCGCGTATCGGAGCGAGAAGGGGAGGCGGCGGAGGAAACGGGAGAAGGTGTTGCGTTTGCGGCGGCGGTCGTCGGCCTGGAGGGCATCGGTGCGTGCTTTGGCGTGATGCCCGAAATTTCCGCCTTCAAGGACGATGCGCAGCAAGGGTTCAGATTCAACCCGTTCATCCGGGAAGGGCGAGTCGGGCAGGTCGAGACAGTCGGCCAGGAAAGAGAAAAGGAGGCGGTTCCAGCGGTAAGTGCCGGTACGGCGGAAGACTTCCCGCAGGGACGCCGTGTCGATTGAAGGGGCGAGGGCGTGCCAGGCGGCAGCCAGGTCACAGCATTGACGAAGTCCGATGCCGGGGCCGATGGCGTGTTTGAGGATGTGGCTGGAAAGGAGGAGGATGGTGGCTTCTGGCGTACCGACGGCGGGAAGTTTGTCAGGTGCGCAATGCAGGTCGAAGTATCGGTCGTGGATGTCGATGTCTATGCCGCTGCGGCGGATGTGGCGGGTTCCGTCGGGAGCGACTTCGCCGCCCAGCAACGATAGGGCTTGCGGATATTCTTCCTGCGGGAAATACAAATCGATATCGCCGGAAGAGCGGAGTTCGGGGTGTGCGTAGTAGGCGGCGACAGATTGTCCTTTCATCACGACAGGGTGCAAGCCTGCTGCGGCACATTCGTCGAAGAGTTGCTTCGTGACGGTCGCCTTGGCCTGGTTTTCCCGGGCAAGGCCGCCGGCAAAAGCCATCAGATCGAGAACATAGCCTTCCGGAAGCTTGAAATCAGCCGGCAGATGCGTGACAGCCCGGTAAAGCAGGCCCGGAACCGTTTGCTCGCGGGCAAACCTGCACAGTTCAGACCAGCCGGTTTCATCGAGGGCGGCCGCTGCCGCCAGTTCGCTGTCTGTGAGCGGCCGTTCCCACAGCCCGCTCCGCAGCAGCGCAAAAAAGAGGGGATTCATCGCCCGAACAGCCGGAAACGACGCCGGCGGCGGGCCTTGTGTTTCTCTTCCCGAATGCCGGTGATCATTTCGTGGATCAGGCCCCAGTCGGGCAAGCCGCCGATGTTGCGGTCGTCGATATACACGTCGGCCACAACCTTGCAGGATTTGCCCGCTTTGTTGGTAAACAGTGCCCCCGGAGGATAATTGCTGTTGACGGCATAAAATTCCAGTCCGCGTTCCTTGCAGAACTTAAGGGCCTCTTCAAGCAACTCCCCGTCGCGGGAGGTCCACAAGATCAACTTGTGGCCCTCTTCCGCGAGGGTTTTGAGCGTCTCGATGGCAAAGGGAAGCTCCTTTCCGATTGCCGGATATTTATGCTCGACGATGGTGCCGTCGAAATCAACTGCGATGGTCATCGGCTATTTCCTTGACTTATGCCGGCGATGATGTTTCTTGCGGCCTTCCGAATCCTCTCCGTAGCCGTAACCATAACCGTAGCCATAGCCGTAACCATAGCCATAACCGTAGCCGTAACCATAGAGGCCGCGATACTCGGTGCCGTTGAGTACGATGCACGGGTTATGGAGTTTCTTCTGCTCGTAGAGCGTGTCGAGCGCCGGCATATTGCGGCGGTCGATCTGGCCGCTGCGGATGATGAACATATTCATATCCACCAGATTCTGGATCACGAGCATATCGGCCACGGCCGTGTAGGGCACGCCGTCGAGCAGGATGAAATCATACCGCTTGCGAAGTTCGTCGACCACCGCTTCGAAACGCTGGCGACTCAGCAGTTCAGCGGGGTTCGGCGGGATGTGGCCGGCCGGAATGAAGTCCACGCCGTCCAGTACGTCTTTGTGGATGATTTCGTCCAGGACCAGGGTTTCGTCGTTGAGGTAGTTGCTCAAGCCGACCGTACTGTGTTTGAGACCGAACTTGCCGGAAACCGTACGTTTGCGAAGGTCGATATCGACCAGCGCCACCTTCTTCTTGGCATCGGCCAAGCAGGCGGCCAAGTTGATGGTTACGAATGTCTTACCGGCCGAAGCATTGAACGAAGTGGAGGCAATCACCGGATTCATGCAGCCTTCCGGTTTCATGAAGTTGATGTTGGTCGCCATCAGGCGCATTGACTCGGTCAGGTTCTTGTTGCCGGAATGCCCGTAAGCCGTATATTTGGGATCCTCCTTTTCGCCGCGTTTCTTCTTTTGGGCTTTGACTTTCGGAAGTTCAGCCAGGAAAGGAACGGCGCAATTCGCATCTTCCAGGTCTTTCCGGCTGCGGATCTTCTGGTCGATGAATATGCGGGCGACCAAAATGACGCCGGGAATCAGCAAACCGATGAGGATGGCCGTCAGCAACATCTTGTTGCGGGACGGATAGATCGGAGAGGTGGAACCGGCCGCCATGTCGATCATGCGGGCGTTGTTGTCCACCATCGACTGGGTGAGGGCGTTCTCTTCGCGTTTGTTGAGGAGGTAGAGATACAGGCTCTCCTTGATTTTCTGCTGACGTTCAATGGACAGGAGCTGACGGGCTTTCGACGGCATGGCCGTGAATTTGCGTAAGGATTCGCGCTCCAGCTCTCCCAGGTCGCCGCGACGGACTTCAAGGGAGGTCAGCAGGTTGTTGATGGAACCCAGGATGCTCTGGCGCAGCGGCAGGAGCGTTCCTTCGACCTGTTTGACGGCCGGGCTCTCCGCACTGGAGGCGTCGAGCAGGCGCTCCCGCTGCAGGATCAAGGTGTTATATTGAGTGATCTCGTTGCTGATGCGGGCATCGTCGAGGCCGGTGTTGACCGGGATCGGTTCATAGGACTCGAAGGAGTTGGTGATGTAGTCGCGCAGGTACTCGGCCAGTTTGATCTGGGTCTCGACCTTGACGATCTCGTCGTTGTATCCCTTATTCTCGGTCAGGTATTGGGTCGTTGCCTGATCGACATTCATAATTCTCTCCGATGTCTTGAAGCGGGCGATCTCGTCTTCCACGCCGCCGAGTTCCTGCTGGATGATGAGCAGGCGCTCGTTGATAAACTGGGCCGTGTTGACGGCGATGCGGTTCTTCTCGCGGATGGCGTCTTCGTTGTATTTATCGACAAGGGTGTTGAGAATGTCGTTGGCACGCCAGACCGAGTAGTCCTGCAAAGAAAGCTGGAGGATGGTACCGTCGCTCTGGTTAACCTTCAATCGTGAAAGGAAAGCACTGGCCGCATTTGCGACAGAATACTTCGTGATGGTCACCGGCTTGCCGGCTCCTTCGCCGTTGTAATACGGGGTGGGGGTGAAATAGACGCGGGCTCCGTAGACAGAGATGGTATCGCCTAATGCAAATGCGGCTGAGCGACCGTCGGAGAGTTGAACCTGGATTTTTTCCGGATTGACCGTGGTTACCGTCAGCTGGAAGGCTTCGGGCGCCCCTTCTTCGCGAATAATATGCATCTTGACCGGTGCCAGTTTGTAGAGTTCCACATCGCGAAGTTTGATGTGCAAGGTATAATTGACATCGGCATCGATGGCTTCGACGACCTGTTGCATCAGTTGTTTGGACCGCAGCTGCAGGATCTCATTGGTCATGTTGATGCGGTTGATCTGGCTGCTGTACACGGTCATACTGGCCGTCGTCCGGGCGCTGCTCGGGTCTTTGATGATGACGGTCGCGTCGCTTCTGTAAGTGAAGGGCGTCTGGGCGTACTTGTAGTAGGCGTAGCCTCCGCAGAGGGCCGCGCAAAGCACGAACCAGTACCAATGGCTCAACAGGTACAGAAACAAATCGACCAGGTTGACGCGATTGCTGTTGCTAGTATTGCTGTTCTGCATAGTGGATGACTTACTTTGTTAAGGCCAGATAAGACAGGATCAGGCTGGCGAAACCGGTAATGGTTCCGACAAAACCGATAAAGGCGCCTGCCGGCTGGCTCAAGCGGTAGAGTTTCGGTTTGTAGTAGATGACGTCGTTCTGCTGGAGGTAAAAGACCGGAGATTCGAACAGGGCGTTTTTTTGCATGTTCACGGAATAAGCGGTGCGGACACCGTTCTCGGTGCGGATGACCGTTACCTCTTTGATGTTGATCTGTTCGTTGGAGCCGCCACGGATCCGGGCGATCGCCTGGAGCAGATTGAAACTATGACCTTGAATCTGCATCACGCCACCACCGGTTCCGCCGATGACCGTGATTTGGAAATTGTCCAGTTCTGCATTGACGACCGGTTGCCTGATATAACCGCGGGAAATGATCTCATCGGCGATCAGTTGCTCAATCTCCTTGAGCGTCAAACCTTCCACGTGAAGCTTGCCCAAAACGGGGAAATCAATGTTACCCTCTCGGTCGACCACATAGGTGAGCATAGGCTGCTTGGCCGTCTGATTGGTCAGGTCGGTGATGGTAAGCATCGTGTTGAAGGGAGCGGACAATTCGGCATTTTCGCTGAGCACCTGGATGCTCAGCCGGTCTTCCTTCTGCATCTTCAGTTCCGGAGCCGGACGGGCAGGATAATCCTTGTTGTATTCCATGTCGAGCAGGTAGCCCAACGTTCTGGGCGTGGTGCAACTGACAGCCGAAAGGACCAGCAGCAGAAGCAGCGGCCGGAAGAAACGGTTAACGTGTTTCATATAGGTTTTCGATATTGATGATCATCTGTTTGCGGGTGAAACAATTCAAAAAGCGAAGATACGCACTTTCTCCGTATTTTTCAGTATTTTCCGCAACTTCTTGAATTGCGGAGGCATATTCCTGGGGTTTTCCGGGTGTCACATTGCGTCCCGACACCCCGTCTTCGTTGACCCACGACACGCCTGATTGGGGAATTCGTGTGGCTACCACGGGCTTGTGGCAGCTCATTGCCTCGATCTGGACGATGCCGAAAGCCTCGGTTTTCATCGTGCTTGTGAGTACGAAGCAGTCGCAAGCGCCGAACCAGACGGGCAGGTCTTCATCGGGCACATAGCCAATCAGGCTGATGCGGTCTTGGAGATTCAACTGCTGGATCTGCGCTTCCAGCTGTTCGCGCAGCGGCCCGGTTCCACCGATGACGAGGCGGTAGTTCTCGGGCAGCAAGGCCATGGTCTCGATCAGGTAGGGATAACCCTTATAGGGAACCAGACGCCCGACGCTCAGAATCAGTTTCTGGCCCGGGAAACGGCCCCGGAACTCGGCCACCCGTTGCGGGTCGGGCTGGAGCCCGTCGATGCCGATGGGGACATAAGTGCATTTTTCCTGAGCGTGCTGCAAGTGGGGTGATTCGTGCACGTAGACCGGCGTCGTGCCGACAATCTTTTCAGCTCGTTTGATCAGCCAGTTTTGCAGCGGCTTGTAGAAGAACAGGAAGAAGCGTTGCGAAAGGATGTCGCTATGCCAGTGTACGATCACGCGGCCGCGATAGCCGCTCAGCCGCAGGGCCAGGGCTGCCAGCGGGTCGGGGTGGTGGATGTGGATGATGTCGTATTCGGCAGCGTGTTTCCGCAGCCAGCCGATCATTTTCGGGGCGATCATCGTCCCTGCCGCCTGCAGCAAGGTCGGCACCACGATGATACTTCCGTGCTCATTGAGCGGGATGATCTGCATCTCTTTGTGGCCGTCGAAACTGGCGCAGAGCATGTCGCAGTCCACGCCCCGGGCGGAGAGACCCTCCGTGAGCATCTCCATTACCTTTTCCACTCCGCCGCGGATGGGGTAGAACTTACCGAGTTGCAAGACTTTCATACATCAGCTCTTTCAGTTTCCGGGCGTCGGTGGCAGGGAAGAACTCCCCGCGGCCTTCGCTGGTTTCGTGGGCATAGGGCAGGTCGGCAAGCAGCATCCGACCGCCGTTCAGTAACAGATACTCCGTGATGGGCAGGCCCCAGGTCTCGACCCGGGAGGGGAAGATGAAGCAGGAGGCCGCCCGGTAGTAACCGAACAGTTTCTCTTTGGGCATCAAGCCCTTGAATTCGATGGAAGAAACATCGCCCCAGTGCTTTTTGACCCAGCGGGCGTAGCGGTTCTCCGTGCCCGCAATCGTGAGTACAACCTTGAATTTTCCGGTTCCCACTTCGCGCTCCAGCAGGCGGGCCGCTTCGCACAAGGTCTCGAAATTTTTGTGGCAGTCTGCCGTTGAAACATACAGGAACAGGGGGACTTCCGGGACGATGGTTTCCGGGACGATGCCTTCGACCGACACTTTCGGGGGAATGACCCGGATCTTTTCCTTCGGGAACCCCGTGATCCGGCTCAGCCCGTCGCGGAACCATTCCTGCTGCACGATCAGGCAGTCGTTGCGGTGGACGTTGATGCGATAGGCGAAGCGCGTGAACATCGCAAAGAGCGGAATCTTCGGATCCATCACCAGGTCGCGCAGGTGCCACTTCAAGAACGGGAAAGAGGTGTGGCAATACACTTCCCGATGCCGGGCCTTCACGCGGGGCGTGGTGTCGTGCATCGAGAGCCAGGTGTCGATTTCCTGCCCTTCCTGCCGCTCGATGTCAAGGCTGACGCGGTGCATCGTCACATACTCGCACCAGAGCCGCCGGCCCCATCCCTTGATGGTCCAGGGGAACTCCAGGTACTCGATGCCGGGGTAATCGCACAACTTCCTGTCGTGGACCAGGGCATAGACTTTCAGGCCTTCCTGACGTGAGAGGTACTGCAGGCATTCCCGCAGGATTGTCAGCGTACCGCCCTTCCGGATATTGACGGCGGAAACTACGATAACTCGTGGAAGAGTTGCTCCCATAAGGCCATGATGCGTTCTTTGTCGTATTTTTCGGAATTCCGGAAGGCCGCCGCGCCCATTTTGCGGCGCAGCTCTTCGTCGTCCATCAGCCGCTTCATCCCAGCCGCCAGGGCGGCGACGTCGCCTTCGGGAATGAGCAGCCCGTCAACACCGTCGGTAAGCACGTCGCGCGGCCCGCATTTGCAGGCAAACGAGACAATGGGAAGTCCGGCTGCCTGGGCTTCCAGCAGCGCCATGGGCAAGCCTTCGTAGCGGGAGCTCATCACCAGAAAAGCCGCGTTGCGGTATTCTTCAATGATTTCCGAAGAGGGGCCGGTAATTACATTGTCAGGGACGTCTTCCAGCGGGTCGCCGCTTCCGGCGATCCGGAGCGTCCAGCCCTGCGTATCGATCATCTTCCAAGCCTTCAGCAGCAGGTCGAAACCTTTCTGGTGGCAATACCGGCCGACGGCCAGAATGGTGTGGTTTTGCAGAGGAGCCGGCTCCGGCAGCGTGAATGTCCTGGGGTTGGGGATGACCCGCAGACCGGGCAGTTGCGGCCAGTAGCCTTTGTCTTCTTCGGTCAGGACGACGAAGCGGTCATAGTGGCTCGCCAGCCGGGCGTCATCCCGGCTGCGGAGCCGGTCGATCCGGCTCCAGAGCCCACCACGGCCGTATTGGAGACGCTTGAAACGGGAAAAATGCACTTCCAGCACCTTCCGGCTGCCGTCGTGGATTCTCGGCAGCAGGTTCACCTCATTACAGAACATCGAGACGGTAATGTCGGGCTTGATCTCCGCCAGTTTTCGGGCGAGACGCCGGCGATGCCGAAACTGCTTGACCGGGTAATGGACCAGTTTGTCGAGCAGCGAACCTCCGTTATTGCTCTCGTAGTTGATGCCCAGATCATATCGCCGGATGCGCGGATCCAGCGGAAAAGCCTCCGCCTGCCCCTGCTGGTCGGTGGTCAGAATGGTCAGTTCGTGGCCGTGGGAGACCAGCCAGTTCGCCTTGTCGGCCAGCACGCGTTCCATCCCGGCTGCCCGGTAGAATCCGTTGATGCAATAGACGATTTTCACGGAAGAGGGGACGTTTCAGCAGCAGGTTCCGTTTCTTCCGGAGTTTCCTGCAAGGCGGCAGCACAAAGGAACATACAGAAGAAGAGGAAGATATCGGTCGAAACCTTGGCCCATACGGCCAGGCAGACGACTAAAGCCATCATAAAAAGCCAAGTGTAGGGCTTGAACTGATCAGCGCAGACGAAAGCCGAGTAGATCATCACCGCCATGATCCAGACAAGGCCTAAAATACCGAAATAGAAGATGAAACGCAGGTAACCGATATCGGTACCCATATAAAAACCTCGGTCCGTGGAATCTCCCAGGTAATTGGGGTCGTTTCGCGAATTCTCGAAATAACCGTCCCCAATGATCCAGGTCCGTAATTCTTCCGGCCAGACGACCATGGATTCCAGGCGACTGGTCGAGTCTGTCTCCCATTTGCCGGTCTCGACCCACGAGAAAAATCCTTCAAAGCCGAAACGAAACAGATCCTGCGCTTCCTGGAATTCGTTATAGAGAACGACACTGGCACCTATCAGAACGGCAAGTGTACCGATTATGGCGATTCCTTTACCTGTTGAACCTTCTCGCGGCCTGTTATTGGGCAGGATAAACGGCCCTAATGCCATCCAGGCAATACCGATGATTGTTCCGACGATCGCGGTACGTGCAATCATGTTGCCAATAATGGTAATGACGACAAACGAAAAGACGTAGAAGACCGTCATACCGGTAGAGACGCGCTTGGGAGAAGACGTAACCAGAAAAGCGATGGCTACCAGGACGGCTGCGAAACGGGATCCCGCTACATCCAACGATGCGCCGATGCCATAAAGGCGGTGAACGTCTTTCAGGAAGTCTTGTGCTTGTTGGACATACCGGTCCACGAAGTCCTGGAAGGCCGGTATGAATTCAATGAGCATGGTGCTTACGCATTGGAAAAGACAGACGCCGATCAAGTAATGGACCACCAACGGCACGTCAATCCGGCCATGGACGCCCCGAATGATATAACATGCGGCAAAGGCACCGCTCAACCAGATGACTGCGGATCGGATATAAGTGACGTATGTCGTATCCGGCGTTTGGTTGTACGTGATGGAAATCAACGACATGATGGAGACCATGCCACTGATCATCATCAGGATGATAAACTGTTTCGGGGCGGAAAAATCCCGTTTGCGGATCATCTCGATGATGACGAATACCAGTCCCAAGGCTGCCATCAGGTTTTTCGTGTTGGTGGGTAGAAACACAAACTTGACCGGGAAGAAGAAGAAACTGGTGATCAGTACGGTAAATATGATTTTCAGGAGCTTGATCATCGGTGATAACGGAGTCCGTAATAAAGTTTATTGATGAGAAATGAGTAAAATCGTACCAGGAAGAAGAGACCGTCGGCGGCCCATTGCTGTACCAGCCGGGTACGCCGGGGTTGGTGTGTATTTTGTTTGATATAGCGGTTCGCTTCCGGATACCACTGTTTCCATAACCGTAGTTGTTGGCGGTCTTCCGAGAAAAGGAAGGGAAGCTTGAGGTTTAACTTGAAGAAGCCCAGATATTTTTCCTTTTCGCTCACATTCCAGTCTGCGAGTCCGGCAAACGTGCGGTCCGCATTGAAACGGATATCGTCGAGGTGCCTTTGCGAGAAAGTGTTGGAGAAGGCGTTGGCATTGA
>JAEEGJ010009354.1_pt1 | contig 26285 bp, 16 predicted proteins | sample 8958761 | NCBI WGS metagenome assembly JAEEGJ01 (sample SAMN16246546, study PRJNA631951) | gut metagenome | biome: gut microbiome; feature: rumen; material: RS-attached | host: Bos | place: Iran: Karaj | collected 2018-10 | reverse complement strand
CATCGACCTCCGCTATGGCGACTGCGTCTATGTGGACCTCAACGACGACGGCATCATCGACCAGAACGACCAGCACCCGATCGGCTACACCGACAACCCGGAACTGACGTTCTCCCTGAACACCGGCATCCACTACAAGGGCCTCGACTTCTCGATGCTGTGGACCGGCGCCGACCATGTGAGCCGCACCCTGAACGGCTACTTCCGCGACCAGTTCGGTTCCACGAACACCTCGGCCCTCACCCAGTGGGTCGCCGACAATTCCTGGACCACCGACAACCCGGACGCCGCCCTGCCGCGTATCTCCTTCACCAACCGCGTGCACAACAACCGCGATTCCCAGGCGTGGATGATCAATTCCCGGTACGTCCGCCTGAAGAACGTCGAACTGGGCTACACGTTCAACAAGCCCAAGTGGATGCCGTTCTTCAACTACATCCGGATCTTCGCCTCCGGCCAGAACCTCCTGACCTTCTCCACGTTCGACGGCAACGACCCGGAAGCCCCGGGCTCCGGCCTCGACTTCGGCGTGCGTTACCCGATGACCCGCGTGGTCAACATGGGCTTGCAAGTTAACTTCTAATGCGGCAAGATTATGAAACAAAAGATATCGAATGTCATCCTGGTGCTGGGTATCGCGTCCGTTTTCGGCTTCTCGGCCTGCGTCGATAAGTTCGCCGTCGGCGATGCCTTCCTGGAGAAGGCCCCGGGCGTGGACGTCAACATCGACACGGTGTTCACGAGCGCTGAATACACCCGCAATTTCCTGTGGAGCGCCTACGGCCAACTCTACTGCACCTATACGGCCGGAAACATGATGAACGGCGCGCCGATCGACGTGCTTACCGATTCCTACCACTGCTATGTCTCCTGGGGCGGTCCCAAGCAGAGTTACTATCCCGGCCTGCTGACCGAGGATGCCCAGGATACCGAGAACGGTAACTTCCAGGGCAAGTTCTCCTACTCCACCAAGACGGGTGGCCTGGATGCCGACGCCGGCGGCCGCGTCTCCATCTACGAGACCGTGCGCAAATGCTGGCAGATCATCAACAACATCAAGCGCGTGCCCGACATGTCCGACACCGAGAAGAGCCGTCTCCGCGGTGAGGCCTACACCATCATGGCCAGCCGGTACTATGACGCGTTCCGCAATTTCGGCGGCCTCTGCCTCGCCCGCAAGGACTACGAAGTGGGAGAGAACCACACCTCCGGCCGTGCGACGGCCTGGGAGACCGTGGAGTTCATCGACTCCCTGATCGTGTGCGCGATCAACGAGCCCGGCTTCATCTGGAACATCCCCGACTCCGACCAGGGCCAGTGGTCCGGCCGCCTCACCCGCGCCTCCGCCCGCGCCCTGCGCGCCAAGGTATGGATGTTCGCCGCCTCCCCCTTGTTCAACAACAAGGAGCCCTATATGGACTACACCCCCGACAAGGTGACCGAGTTCACCAACATCGAGCACGTGTGGTTCGGCCGCGAGGATCCCAGCCTGTGGAACCGCTGCCTCCAGTACTGCGAGGACTTCTTCAATGACAATGCGGCGAACGGAAACTACTACGCGTTGATCCAGCCCACGTCGCAGAACGAAGCCGGCTACCGCACGGCCTATCGCCGCGCGTACCGCTACCGCAACGACGCGACCAACCACGAGAAGTTGTTCGACGCCCATCCGACCCTCACCCTGTCCGACGGCGGCTGGGGCTGGGGCTGGAGAGGCTTCGCCCTCGACTGCTACCGCCAGGGCGGCGCCGTGCCGACCAACGAACTGATGGAATGCTTCGGCATGGCCGACGGCCGCAACTTCCCGTATGCGAACCTGTACGGTCCCGGCAAGAACCCGCAGGGCATCGACATGTTCGCCGACCGCGACCCGCGCCTGTACGAGACGATGCTGGTTCCGCGCCAGAGCCTTCCCGCCGGCTTCGACTACGCCGGTTTCAGTTATGTCGATTCCTGGGAGAACGGCGCCATGTTCTTCGATGCCGGCAACTTCGGCGATGCCAATGGCGACGACAATGGCTCCCACTACCGTAAGTTCAAGTGGATGCTCGACTATACGAACGGCCGCATGGATGACGAATACATCGGCGTAGCCTACACCCGGCTGGCCGAGATGTATCTCATCCGCGCCGAGGCCAAGGCCGAGACCGGCAACCTGAGGGGCGCCCTGGACGACATCCACGTCGTCCGCAGCCGGGTCGGCCTCGGACGGCTGGAAACGATGAATCCGCAGTTGAACCTCACCTCGAACAAGGAGAACCTGATCAACGAGATCCTCCGCGAACGCAACTGCGAGATCGGCGCCGAGTGCGGCGACCGCCTCTACGACATGGTCCGCCGCAAGCGCGTGGACCTCTTCACCAAGCCGCTCCACGAGATCCGCGTCTATCGCCTGGATGAAAACGGTCAGCGCCTGCCCCTGAAGAACAGCGACAACCAGGACATCGACCTGCGCTGGGATCCCAGCACGCCCTGGCCCAAGTTCGAGTATGAGAAGCCGCAGATCGTCAACGGAGCCCGCCGCTGGTGGGATTGGGAAGACTTGAACGGAAACGGAGTCTTCGATTATGGTCAGGAGCCCGGTTTCTGGACAAACAAGTGGCTCATTGACCCGGTGTCCCGTATCGAAGTGCAGAAGGGTTACGGCCTCACGCAGAACCCTGGTTGGTAATCTATCAAAATGCATCCGATTATGAAATTACGCAATATACTTATAATCAGCATGTTGGGATTCTGTGCGGCCGAATTCGCCGCCCAAGCCCAGATCGCGCTGCCCGACAGGAAGGCGCAGACGGTGGATTTGGGCTACGGCGTCGAGCAGTCTGAATTCCTGACGACGGCGGCGACCTACACCATCACCGCCGAAGAGTTGCGCCGCACCTCGGCCATCAGCCTGGCCGATGCGCTCTACGGCAAACTTCTCGGCCTGAACGCGTTCCAGAACACCGGTTTCAAGGGGGAGGAAGGCCGCGGCGCGAGTTTCAACATCCGCGGCGCCCAGACCACCGGAGAGCGTGACATCCTCATCCTGGTCGATGGCCAGGAGCGTCCGATCGACCGCCTGTCGGTGGAAGAAGTGGAGAGCGTGACCGTCCTCCGCGACGCCGCCGCCGTGGCCCTGTACGGCCACGAGGGTATCAACGGCGTCCTTCTCGTGAAGACCAAGCGCGGCGTTGCCGACAGCGGTTTCCACATCAAGGCCGGTGCCTCCCATAAGATCCAGTTCGATCCCTACAAGGCCCCGATGCTGGCCGAGTACGACTGCCTGCCCGTGAGCAATGCCGCGGGGATGTATGCCTATGCGCTGAACGTCGCCCGCGCGAATGACGGCCTCGGCGCCGCCTATACTTCGGATGAGGTACGGAAGTTCACGGACGGCAGCGACCCGTACGTGTATCCGAACATCGACTGGAAGGACGAGGTGTTCAAGAACACCGCCAGCGAGACGAACGGATTCATCTCGATGTACGGCGGTTCCGACAAGGTGGAATACTACACCCACCTCGACTACACCGACGCCAGCGGCCTGTACAAGAACCCCGACCAGGGCGACTGGAACTCCCAACTCCGCTACTCCAAGGCGAATATCCGCACCAACGTGGACTTCCAGGTGACCAGCACCACGAAGGTCCGCACGAACATCTTCGCCCTGTTCATGGAGACCAACGGCGTTCCGAACGTGAATTCCAACGACGCCTGGTGGCATCTGTACAAGGTGCCGGCCCTCGCGTTCCCGATCAAGACCCTGGGCGGTGTCTGGGGCGGCAGCCAGACCTTCGGCGACTTCAACCTTGTCGCCAAGGCGACCGGCACCGGCTTCACCAAGTCCCACCAGCGCCAGATCTGGGCCGACCTGACCCTCATCCAGGACCTCGACTTCATCCTCCCGGGCCTGCAGTTCTATGCCGGCGGCGCCTACGACAACGCCTCCAACACCATCGAGAACCGCACGAAGGGCTATCAGTACGGCTGGAACTGGTATGACGCGAACAACGTCATGCAGGAGACGGTCATGGGTACGGTGGAGGACAAACTCGTGTTCAACTATTATGTGGATTCCCAGTGGCGTGTGGGCACGATCAACACCGGCTTCAAGTATGCGACGCAGTTCCGGAACGGAGACAACTTCTCCGCTCATGCGGGCTATAACATGAAGAGCGAGATCCGCGACGGCCAGAGCAACACCTGGTACCGCGCCAACTGGACCCTCGCCACGCACTATGACCACGCCGACCGGCTGATGTGGGACCTGGTCCTCGCCGCGAACGGCTCCAACCGTTCCTATCCGGCCAAGTGGGCGTTCTCGCCGACCACGGCCCTCGGTTTCATCTATGCCGACGACCCCGGTGCCAACTTCCTGAATTACGGTAAGTTGCGCGTCTCCGCCGGTATCCAGCACACGGACTATGTTCCCGCGAACGGCCTGTGGCTCGACCGCTGGAACAACTCCCACGGCCAGTTCTGGTACGGCCAGAACTTCGCCAGTTCCTGGGGCGCTTTCCTGACCCAGTTCCCGACCACCAACTTCCACCAGGAAGCGGCATACAAGGCCAACGTGGGTACGGACCTGCGGATCGCGAACAGCCTCGACGTGACCGTCGATGCGTTCTACCAGCAGCGCCGGAACATCCTCGTGAGCGCCGGTTCCCTGAACTCCGACGTCGTGGGTATCCAGTCCTCCTATGACGACAAGGGCCGCGTGGCCAGTTACGGCGTGGAAGCCGGCCTGCGTTACGCGAAGACCTTCGCGGGCGGGCTCAGCCTGTTCGCCGGTGCCAACGCTTCCTTCGTGAAGAGCCAGGTCCTCGAGTGGATCGAGACCCCGGCCTATCCGAACCTCTCGGTCATCGGCACGCCCGCCGACGCCGCGCGCGGCCTCGTCTCCCTCGGGTTCTTCCAGAACCAGGCGGAGATCGACGCCAGCCCGCTGCAGGAGTTCGGCCAGGTCAAGGTCGGCGACATCAAGTACAAGGATGTCAACGGGGACGGCGTCATCAACGAGAACGACATCGTCGCGATGGATTGGGGCCAGGCCTTCCCGGCCCTGAACTGCGGCTTCAACCTGGGCTTCGAGTACAAGGGCTTCGGCATGAACGCCTACTTCCAGGGAGCCGCCCTCCAGACCAAGAACATCATGTATGTGGACGGTGTCTGGGGCGCCCTTTCCAACAACCGGAACATTTCCTCGGAGTATTACAACAATTGCTTCGACGTCCTCGGTTCAGACGCCCTGTATCCGCGCCTGTCCACCCAGCAGGTGGCCAACAACAACCAGGCTTCCACCACGTGGTTCCGCACGGTCCGGTGGCTCAAACTGCGCGACTGCGAGGTGTACTACCGGATCCCCGCTTCCGTGCTCGGCCACGTGAAGGTTTCGGATGCGAAACTGTTCGTCCAGGGCCAGAACCTGCTGTCCTTCGACAATATCCCCGCCATGGATGCCGAGAATCTCGGCACGGGCTATCCCGTGATGAAGGCGGTCAACATGGGCCTTTCTGTGATCTTCTAAATGGAACGCATTATGAAACTTGACAGAATCTGCTTATTCATTCTCGCCTGCCTGGTCCCCTGCGCGTGCGCGGACCTCGACTACAGTGAGGAAAACACCCGCGACGAGGAGTGGACCTACGAGTACTTCGAGAATGGCATCAAGAATATGGTATTCGACGTTTATGCGCAGGTCTATAACAACGAGTTCGACGACAACAGCGCCTACTTCCTCGCCGGCGCGACCGACGAGGCCCAGTACGCCCTGGAGACCGGTGCGATTAACAACTACGTGAACGGCGGCTGGAGCGCTGCCAATCCCTATTCCCGGACCTGGTCCAAGTGCTACACGGCCATCGCCGATGCGAACATGTTCCTGGAGAAGTTCGACCAGGCGGACATCACGGAGTGGCAGTACAATCCGGATTACCGCAACTGGGTCCAGCAACTGGAACTCTTCCCGTACGAGGTCCGCTTCCTGAGGGCCTACTTCTACTTCGAACTGTTCCGCGCCTATGGCGACGTTCCGCTCGTGACTACCACTCTCACCAACGCGCAGGCCAACTCCGTCACCCGTACCCCGGTCGACCAGATCGTGAAGTTCATCGTCGATGAACTGGACGCCGTGGCGCCGTACCTGCCGGTCAACTACCTGACCGAGGTGAACAGTGAGATCGGCCGGGCGACCCGCGTCGCCGCCTATGCGCTGAAGGCCCGCACGCTGCTGTATGCGGCGTCCCCGCTCTTCAACCCCACGGGCGACAAGTCCCGGTGGACGAAGGCCGCCGAGGCCTGCAAGTTCGTGCTGGACAATGCCGACAGTTGGGGTCTGAAACTCAGCAACTACGGTACCCTGTGGGGCCATGAGGCGTTCTTCAATCCGGAACTGATCTTCGGCCTGGGTCGGGGCGAGTTCAACTCCTTCGAGATGGCCAACTACCCGGTGGGCGTCGAGAACGGCTCCTCCGGCAACTGCCCGACCCAGAGTTTCGTGGACCAGTATGAGTACCAGGACAACGGCCAGACCTTCGGTCAGCGCTATCCTGGCAACATCGACCTTCGGTCGGTCGATCCGTATGAGGGACTGGATCCCCGCTTCGCCCTCACGGTGGTCAGGAACGGTGACGAATGGCCCACCAACGGTGCCCAGAAGAAACCCGTCGAGATTTTCCGCGGCGGTTTCAATGCGGCGCCCAAGTACGGCGCCACGCCTACCGGCTACTACCTGAAGAAGTATGTGGACGGCGCCTGCGTGACGACGGCCGACAACCAGACCACCCGCCGCCACACGTGGATCCTCTTCCGCCTGGGCGAGTTCTACCTGGACTATGCCGAGGCCGTGTTCAACGCCACGGGCAGCGCCAACGATGCCACGTACGGCCTGACGGCCAACGAAGCCATCAACGTGCTGCGCACGCGTCCGAGCGTCAATATGCCGGAATTCACCGAGAACGGTGACGCCTGGGTCGCGCGCTACGAGCGCGAGCGCCTGGTGGAACTGGCCTTCGAGAATCACCGTTTCTGGGATGTCCGCCGCTGGAAGAAGGGCGCGCAGTATTTCAGGACCATCCAGGTTGCCGACATCAGCGCCAACCTCCAACTCACCCGCTCTTCCGTCAGCCGCCAGTGGGACGAGAAGTACAACTTCTATCCCATCCCGCAGTCTGAATTGAAGAAGAACCCCAACCTCACGCAAAATGCCGGATGGTGAAATGATTAAAAGGAGTTCCATTATGAAGAAGATATTTGTATATTTCGGATACGTGCTGTCTGTCGCCCTCGCGGGCGCCCTGACGGCATGCAACCCGCAGGAAGCCGCCGATGAGGAAGCGGCCGCACTGAGCATCAAGACGTTCTTCCCGGCCAAGGTCGTGGCGAACACCCCGATGACAGTGAACGGCAACGGCCTGGACGCGGTCCGCGAAGTTGTGTTCCCCGGCGGCGTGGCCGTCTCCGACATCGAGCATGTCGGCGACGGCATGCTCCGCCTGAAGGCTCCGTCCGGCATCGCGGCCGACGGCGGCCTGCTGACCGTCCGTACGGCGGATGACGAGGCGGTGTCCCGCTTCCCGCTCACCGTAGGCGATCCGGTCGTCACGGGCTATTCCAAGCAGGAGGGTGAGAGCGTCGAGTTCGGCGAACTGTTCTACATCTACGGCAAGGACCTGGAGTTCCTCTCCAGCATGGAATTGCTGGATGCCGATGGCAACCCCAACGTCATCCCGGAGACCCTGTTCTACCGCAAGGGGACCAGTTCGGTCGTCGTCAAGATCCCCCAGAACACCTTCGAGGGTACTTTCCCGGGCAAGGTGCGGAGCATCGACGGCAAGACCTTCGACATCCCTGAACTCACCTACACGCCGCCGTCCGGCGACGGCCACTGGGAGCACCAGGAGGTCGTGGTATTCGACCAGGAGACGGTCTTCGACAGTTGGAGTTCGACGCTCGTCGTCCCGGCCGCCCGGTTTGCCGATGTGACCGAGGGCGCTGTCATCCGGGTTCTCTATAAGGACAAGGGCAGCGACTTCCTTCCCCTCTACAAGCATGTGGGCAGTTGGGGCGACTGGACGGAGTTCCAGGATCTCATCGCCCATGGCGACGGCTTCTTCGAGTCCACCGTCACCGCGGCGGTCATGGACGAACTCAAGTCCGAAGGCCTCCGCTTCCAGGGACTCGGCTTCACGGTCACCCAGGTCCTCCTCATCCAGGATATCTGGGTGCCGGAGGAAGGAGGCGGCGGCCCGAAGGAGGAGACGACGCTCTGGGAAACGGAGACCGTCTTCGACGCTTGGAGCGCTACCATCGTCCTCGACCCGTCGTTGTTTGCCAAGGTCAAGGAAGGAGAAATCGTCCGGGTGTACTTCAAGGACAAGGGCACCGACTATAACCCGATCTACAAGCACGTGGACAGTTGGGGTGACTGGACGGAATTCCAGGCCGGAATCTCCCATACCGACGAATACTTCGAGGCGCCGATTCCGGCGGGAGCCCTCGATGAACTCCAGTCTGCCGGTCTCCGCTTCCAGGGTGTCGGCTTTACCGTGACCAAGATCACGCTCATTCCGGTGTAACCTCTTAACGTTCGAGAAATGAAACATCAGATATTACGTTTTCTTGCTGCAGGCGCAGCGGTCCTTCTGGGTACCGCTGCCTGCAACAAAGTCAAAGAAAAGGAGTTCGATCCGAACGACCCTTCCATCTGGACCATCGCCGTGCAGCCGGAATCCCAGACCGTGTCGGCCGAAAAGGGGTCTGTCACCTATACCTTCACGGCCCCCGACTACTGGCGCGTCAGCAGCCCGGAGAAGTGGCTCCGTTTCGAGCCCGAATCCGGAAAACCCGGCCAGGTGACCCTGACCGTGACGGCGGACCAGAATACGGGACAGGAGCGCAACGCCCTGGTTACCGTGTCCACCAAGTACAACCGTGGCAAGTTCACGATCACCCAGTCGGCCTGGCCTTACAGTGCCGATACCTGGGTGGTCATCGGATCGGTCCAGGGCGGCGAACCTGTCGGCATGGAAGACGAGGGTGACAAGTTGGTCTGGGGAGCCGCAAGACTCCATTACTATCTGGGTGAATCGTTCAAGTTCCGCATGGGAACGGACGAGTCCACCATCCTGGGTCTCGCCGGCGCGCTCACGCCGGTGGAAGGGCAGGAGAATACCTATACGGCAGCCCTCCAGAAGGGTGGCGAGAGCATCATCCTGCCTGAAAACGGTTACTGGGACGTGACGCTGGACATGAGCAGGAGCGAGTGGACGGTCACCGTCTCCCTGCAGGAACGGTTCGACTGGACCCTGGTCGGTACGGTCAATGGAGGAGACTGGACCCAGGACAATGCGATGACTTCCAACGCCGACAAGTTGGTCTGGGAGATCGCCAAACTTCCTTATCATGCCGAAGAGGAATTCCGGTTCCGGATGGATGCGAACGATGCGCTCAACCTGGGCCTGGACGGTGAACTCACCGCGGTGGAAGACGCCGAAGGCACCTACACGGGTTCCCTGAAGGCGGACGGCAGCAATGTCACCCTGCCGATCGAGGGCTTCTGGAATCTCACCCTCGATGTGGAGAACCAGACCCTGACGGCTGTCTTTGCCGGCGAGTTCCCCAAGCCCGAGCCGAATCCGCTGCCTTCGAACTGGGAGGCGCTCTGGCTGAATGACGGCTCGCACGGCCAGGTGGCCTGGGACGGCATCTACCGTTTCGGCCTGGAAGGCCATGACGGGGGCCATGAGTGCGTCGCCACCTTCCCGCAGGAGGTCTGGGACCGGATCAAGAGCGAGACGGTCTATGTCTATCTCTCCGGCGAGAATCCGCAGATCCGCGTGGTCACTGGCTGGTGGGAAGCCCAACTGACGCCGAATGACATCCAGCCCGGCAACGAACTGCTCACCGACAATGAAGCCTATACCTGGATCCTGAAGGTGAACCTGAGCGGCCACGAGGACATGCTTGAGTTACTGGACCAGCAGCACCTGCTCTTTACCGGCAGCGGCTACACGGTCCTGGGCATCTATGCCGAAAAGAAGGGCGTCCCCACCCTCGTGAAGAACACCGTCTGGTCCAACGACGGTTCCGCCGGCGAAGCCGCCTGGGACGGTGTCTACCGTTTCTGCCTGGAGGGCCGCGACAACCCGGCCTCGCCGGTGTGCATCGCGGAATTCCCCGCCGATGTGTGGGCGCGGATCAAGAGCGAAACGTTCTACGTGACCCTGACCGGTGCGAATCCGCAGATCCGCGTGGTCACCGGCTGGTGGGAAGCCCAACTGACGTCGACGGATATCCAGCCCGGCCACGAACTGCTCACCGACAACGGTGACGGCACCTGGACCCTGACGTTGAACCTCTCCGAGAACGCGGAACTGGTCAGTTTACTGGATGACCATCACCTGCTCTTCACCGGCAGCGGATTCGCCCTGCAGGAGATCTACTTCGAAGAAATCCAGTGGATCCCCGTGCCGGCGGAAATCGACATCGCTCCTTTCACCCTGTACGAAGACAGAAGCGCCACGCTGACGTACCCTTACTATCCGTCCTGGGGCGACAACAGCGGCAAACTCCGGATCATGCGCGGCATGAGTCCTGCGCTCGAGTCCCTGGGTCTCACGACCCACTCCAAGTTCATCGTGTACAAGGAAGTGGGTACGACCGGCCAGATCCAGTTCAACAATCCGAACTGGGGTGACCTCAACGCCGGCTGCAACGACTGGAGCGGCGATCTGGACAAGATCGAGGTGGCTGTCACCGAGGATATGCTCAAGTGCATCAGCGGGGAAGTCAAGGACGGCTGGAGCGATACGGCCATCATCCTGCAGGGTGACGGCCTGAAGGTGACCAAGATCGTCATCTTGCCGTAATCCACCCTCCTCTGCGTAAGAAGGCCGGCCCGTCGGGACCGGCCTTCCTTTTATTTGCGCATGACACAAGTATTTGTTATCTTTACCAAATGAAACCACAAATTACGGAACATGCGTAAAATCTTGACATTCTGCATGGTCGCTGCGGCGGCCTTCCTGCTGGCGAAGCCGGCCATGTCCCAGACCATGACCCTGAACGACCTCGGCTACTTCGAGGCGCGCGGGACGAACGTGCTCGTTTACAACAACCTGTACAACGGCGCTTTCTATGACGAGAAATTCGCGGGGGTGGAGATCATCCAGCGCGGCGAGCGGCTCGCCACCGGCGGCGGCGTCCGCCTGATGAACACCCCGGAGCAGTGGGACATCTTCGGTGACGTGTCGGACCGGGTGGTCAACCGCGGGGAAAACTACGTGGAGGTGAAACTCACCTATACGGACTACGATTTCGTGTCCAAGGTCCGGGTGACCCCGAAGGACGGCGGCTGCCTGATCCAGGTGCTTCTGGACAAGCCCGTCCCGGAGAAACTCGTGGGCAAGGCGGGCCTGAACCTGGAGTTCTTCCCGGCCTCCTACTTCGGCAAGAACTATCTGGTGGACGGGCTCGCGCGCATCCTTCCGAAATATCCGATGCATGACACGGAGGTCCATCCGGTGTCGGAGAAGATCCCGCAGTACTTCGGCGAGAGCACCTTCGACGACCGCGGCCGCGGCGACTTCCTCGTGGCGAAGCCCATGTCCGTCGGCCACCGGATTGTGCTGGCCCCGGAGGACGAGGCGCTCCGCGTGGGCGTCCAGTCGGAGACGGAGATCGGCATCTACGATGGCCGTCACCTCGCGCAGAACGGCATGTTCGTCCTGCGTTCGCTCCTGCCCGGCGGCAAGACCGGCAAGGTCCTGGAATGGTACCTGGAGCCCAGTGTTTCCAAGAACTGGGTCCGTCCGGCGAATATCGGCTTCTCGCAGGTGGGCTATTCCCCCGCGCAGAAGAAGGTGGCCGTGGCCGAACTCGACCGCAACGACGACCCCGCCCCGGAGGCCCGCATCCTGAAGGTGAATCCGGACGGCACCAAGACCACCGCGATGACGGTTCCCGCCAAGGTCTGGGGCATCTACCGCCACCGCTACAACTATGTGCAGATTGACTTCTCCGATGTCCGTGAGCCCGGCCTGTACTGCATCGAGTACCAGGGCGTGGAGACGAACGCCTTCCCGATCGACAAGGACATCTACAGCGACAAGTGGCATCCGACGATGGACATTTCCCTCGTCGTGAACATGGACCACATGGAGGTGAACGAGGCCTACCGGATCTGGCACGGCCGCGCCCACATGGACGACGCGCTGCAGGCTCCGGCCAATGTCCGCCTGCACGACGGCTATTTCCAGGGGGACGAGACGAACGATGCGTACAAGCCCCTGGAGCACATTCCCGGCCTCACCGTGGGCGGCTGGTATGACGCCGGCGACTTCGACATTCAGGCGAACTCCGTGCTGAACACCACCCAGGACCTCGCCTACATCTGGCGCGAGTTCCAGCCGATGCGGGACCAGACCCTCATCGACCAGAAGACCCAGTATGCCGACATCCACGTCCCGGACGGCGTTCCGGACAATGTGGAACTGATCATGCACGGTACCCTGAACATCAACGCGCAGGTGGAGAACATCGGTTTCGTGGCGCAGGTCATCGGCCAGCCCGACATGCACCACTACCACCACCTTGGCGACGCGCTGACGCTCACCGACGGCAAGGTTTACGACCCGACGCTGAAGCCGTATGAGGTGCGCGGCGACCGTTCCGGCACCCTGGACGACCGCTTCGTGTTCACGAGCCGCTTCAGCGCGGCGGGCGTGATGCAGGACATTGTCTCGCTGGCCGCCGCCTATCCGGCCCTGAAGGACTACTATCCGGAAGAGGCCGAGCGTTCCCTGAAGAACGCCAAGATGCTGTGGGAAAAGCACTTCGACGCGGCCGATCCGGCCAGGAACCCGGTCCAGGGCCGCTGGGGCGGCTTCGGCGGGGATCCGCGCCTGAACGCGGCCATCGAACTCTGGATCGCCACCGGCGACAAGAAGTACAAGGACTTTATCGTCCCGCTCGTGGAGAAGCAGTTGGATGCCAAGCCCACGGGTCCGCGCAACACCGGTGACGTGCAGAACGGCATGTTCTCCACCCAGTATACCGGCGGTCCGAACCTCACCGCGGCGCTCAAGATCTATCCGTACATGGACAAGAAGTTCCAGGCCAAGGTCCGGGCCCTCGTGCCCGCCTACGTGGAGGTCATCACCCGCGGCGGTAAGGACAACCCGTACGGGGTGTCCATCGGCGGTGCCAGTTGGGCCGGCAATGCTTCCATCATCACGGGCGCCTACAATTGCTACCAGATTTGGAAGTACTTCCCGGACCTGATCGACCCGGAATATGTCCTCGCAGGCCTGAACTTCATCTTCGGCTGCCATCCCTACAGCAACGTCTCCTTCGTGACCTCCGTGGGCGTGAACACGAAGAAAGTCGCCTACAGCAACAACCGCGCGGACTACTCCGTCATCCCCGGCGGTATCGTCCCGGGCCTGCTGGTGAAGGAAGACTTCTTCGAGAACAAGGACGACTACCCGTTCCACTGGGGTGAGAACGAGTGCTGCATCAATACGGCTCCGCAGTACATCCTGCTGTGCCTGGCCGCCGACGAGGTGGTGAAAGCGATGAACAAGTAGGACGTTTCCGCGAAAAAGGAAGGCCGGCCCCGAAACTCGGGACCGGCCTTTTTCATGCGGCAGCACGATGCTTAATAAACGTGCACGGAAGTGGCTCTCGCGGCCTGGAGGTAGTTGATGCCCCACCAGCACATCTGGAGGCAGACGTAGGCGAAGAGGAGGATCCACAGGGCCGGGCGTACATCCTTGGGACGGGCCAGGCGGAAGTGGATGTACACCAGGTAGCAGAGCCAGGTGATGGCGGCCCATGTCTCCTTCGGGTCCCAGCCCCAGTAGGTGCCCCAGACCTGCTTGGCCCAGAGGGCGCCGAAGAGCATGCCGAAGGTCAGGAACGCGATGCCCACATACACGAGGTTGTCGGCCATCAGCATCTCATCGGCCGTCACCTGGCCTTTCCGGAAAACGAGGAGGTAGATGGCCATGAGCGTGGCGGCGCCCAGCAGGGCGTAGGATAGCATGTACACGATTACGTGCGGGGCGAACCAGGCGCTCTGGAGGGCCGGCATAAGGGTCTTGTTGTGGATTTCGGGCTTGAAGAGGTTGACGCAGATGAACACCAGCGCCAGCACCGTGGTGAAACTCAGGATCCACTTGTACCTCCAGCGGCTGTACACGATGATGCCGCAGAGGGGCAGGAAGAAGGAGTACCAGAGACGGGTTTCGCCCTGGGTGCGCAGGGGCGGGCGCTCCAGCGAGATCCACATCCCCAGGATGAAGGCGAAGAAGACGAGCAGGCCCACCGAGGTGAGGACCAAGGTCAGGGCCCGGCGGTCTTTCCACGCCAGGACGGCGCCCGCGGCCCAGAACAGCACCGCCACGGCGGCGAACCAGATGAACAGATCCCAAGTCATGGCTTATTCCTCCTTTCTTTTAGGGCGGGGGGCCATGAAGAATATAAGGGTCACGGCACCCGCCAGCATCATGTAGATTCCGGCATACACGAAGGGCAGCCAGGGGTCTTTCACCATCTGCAGGACGCTGACCTTGCTTTCCGTCCCGGCCTCCGAATCATAGTCGTACTGGTAGAACACCCATCCGTTCAGTTTCAGGGGCTTGTTCACGTCGATGGTCGCATCGACGGACTTGCCCTGTTTCGTATGGACGGTCACTTCGGAAGCGAAGCGCTTGGGCATGCGCATCCGCATGCCGGGCTGCAGGGGGTATTCTTCCATGATGAAGTCGTGCAGTTCCACGGAAAGGTCCAGGTCATAGACCTTTCCGGACTCGTCCTCGGCCTTCGACTGGGTCTGTCCCTCCTCGAGGGTCATGAGCAGTTCGCGCTTGTCGGGAGAGCCCAGGGCGCCGCACACCAGGGCCAGGAAAACGCCCAGGTGGTTCAGCAGGAAGGGGATTTCCTTCAGGTTGAAATGGAGCAGATGGTTCAGGCAGACGAGGCCCACGATGACCATCATCCACGCATAGGCCAGCACGAAGGGCCAGAAGGTGAGCATGTGCGACAGCCAGGGGATGCCGCCCTCATCGACCTGGGCGACCAGGCCCATCACGATGGTCAGGCCAAGGGCGTAGCAGATCGCGGGTACGGAGGCCCCGGTGTGCATCAACCATTCAAACAGATAAACTTTTTTCCGGAGGGCGTACATCACGGCAATCGCCGCAAGGCCGATGCCCAGCAGGATTACGTTGGCCGGAAAGGCCAGCCGTTCCCAGCGCACCGGCCCTACCGCTATCTGCAGCAGCAGGCCCACCACCAGAAGTCCTCCTCCGATGAGGAAGCCTTCCTTCAATTTCCAAGGTTTGTTCCACATAGCGGGATAAAGATACGAAATTTTTTTAATTTGTTACAAGTGAACGGGTTTCCCGGGGAGACCGGTGGGGGGCTGGCTTCCATTTCATTTGCAAGGTTTTCCGGGAGAATGCTTATATTTGCAAAAACCCAATGCGATGAGACACCTGCTTCCCCTGATCACGATCGTGCTGCTCTGCGCCTCCTGCTGCCTGTTGCGCTCCCGGAAATCCGATTTCTCCAATACCCGCTGGACCTCCTCCTACGAGATGTTCCTGACCGACGTGGGCACGGAGAAGACCACCGTCACCCTGACATTCGGCCCCTCGAACACCTTCGTCCTGGAACAGCAGACCGTCATGCCGCCCTATCCTTCCACGTACGCGAATGCCGACGGTACCGTTGACAGGAACCCCGGTTACACCCGCACCTCCACCCGGAACGGCACCTACCAGGTGAAAGACAAGACCATCATCTTGACCGACACCTCCGGCTCCGTCCACAACCTCCTCATCTCCCCCGACCACCTCACCGCCCCTGACCTGACCTTCCAGGAACTGGTGTTCACGCGCGCGGAGAAGCAGTAGGGGAGGCGGGAGTTGCAGGACTCTGTCATCGACACTCATATTCCGCTAGATGACTCTGACGCTGATCTGTCGGCCAAGGCCACGAAATAATTTGACCAGGGTAGAGAGTTGAATATCGGCATGTCCTTTTTCCACGCGGGATATGAAACTTTTCTTGGTACCGATCCTGTCGGCCAATTGTTCCTGGGTAAGGCCAGCCCTGAGGCGCTCATCCTTGAGTTGCTCTCCAATGATGAATGCGTCGCATTCCATCTCGAACTGGTCTCGCCGGGGTGTGCCGACTGTTCCGAAGTCCTCGGCGATGAGATCCTCGATAGGGGTCAGATTCATTCTTTTGAGGGTTTTCTTATCCATTGTCCTGCCTGTTTTTCTGTTCAAAATATTTCTTCATCAAGAACTCCGCTTTGTCTAATTGATCTGTCGGGGTCTTCTGCGTTTTTTTGTGGAATCCGTTAAACAGTATGATCAGATTCCCTTCGTCAAAACAACAGAAGATACGATAAATACTACTCCCTTGTTCAACGCGTATCTCAAATAATCCTTTTCTCCCTTCAATTGCCTTTAAGAATTTTCCGGGGACATTCTTGACCCTCATGATCAGAGTAAGCACTTGATACAGTTTCTTCAGTGCCTCCTTGTCCAGCATCCTCCTGAATTCCTTAAAGTGGTTTTCAAAGACAACAACCTGCCTCACATACTCTTTTCTCATACCGCACAAATCGCTCCGTTTGCAAAGTTAACCAATTAGTGAACAATTATCAAATAGCAGGTCAGAAAAGACCAGGGATAATCGAGACAAAGGTAGAAAATCAGTGGCCGAAATGTTGAATTCTTCCGGCCGTTACCCCTCCTTTTTTCTTTTTCCGATGTCGATTATGTGTTTCTTGTCCGATTATCGTTAGAATTGTGCGAAGGGCAAGAATATTTCTTATGTCGAGGATTATTTTTGCGTGCACATGCGGCAGAACCCCGACCGGATCGGGCATCTAACCTTTCCGGCCGTGGCGATGGGCGGCGGCCCGTTACTTCCAGTGCTTCAAAGTCGAAAGATACGCGTCGAAGAAGAGTTTGCGGTCGGCGTCGGACTGCTTGTTGGGGTTGGGCATGTGGCGGACGAGGAAGTCGAGGAGGGCGTCCTTGGAGGTGTAGGCGAACCGGCCGTCGATGTAGCACCATTTGCAGTAGTCCCGGTTGAGGGTGCCGTCGGCTTCATGGCCGAGGAGGGTGCTGTCGGCGAGGGGCATGCCGCAGCATTGGCAGTAGCGCGGCGCAGTAAGCGTCGCCAGCAGTTCCTCCGGGGTGTCCACGGTGGTCAGGCCGGGGGTTCCTTTCATGGGCCGATAGCCCCAGGTGACGGCGATGGCGTCGATGCCTCCGTTCGCGGCGGTTTTCATGTCGGTGGGGGAGTCGCCCACCAGGACGGCGTCCTCCGGGCGCGCGCCGGTGCAGCGGAGCACTTCGCCCACGATCTCCGGATCGGGCTTCAGCGGGAATCCGGGCCGGTTGCCCAGCACGGCGGCGAAAGGTATGCCCGGGAAGAACTTCTGCACCAGGTACTCCGTCCCTTCCTGGAACTTGTTGGAGGCGACGGCCAGCCGGACCCCCATCCCATGGAGCCGGTCCACGAGTTCCTGCATCCCCGGATACGGGTGCGTGTGGACGTCGATATGGGCGGTATAATAGGCCTTGAAATCCGCCAGGGCACTGTCGATGAGGTCCTCGTCCCCCTGCATCCCGTCGGGAAGGGCCTTCTTGACGAGGTTCCGCACCCCGTGCCCGACCATCGTCCTAAATTCATCCCGCGAATGCTCCGGGAGCCCCCGCAGCCGCAGCGCATGGTTGACGGCCTCGCTCAGATCCTCCAGCGTATCCAGCAGCGTCCCGTCCAGGTCGAAGAGTACAACTTTGTAGGTCATGGGGCAAAGATACGGAATTTTGGGGAACGGGAGAAAGGCGATTTGCCGGCCATATCGTGCCGGAGGCATGCTTCTTGCTGAGCAGAAGGCGCTTATGAAAAAGAAACTGATTATTGCGTGTGTGCTGACGGCCCTGTGCGGGAATGCATGGGCCCAGACGAGAGATATCGGCCTGCAGGTCGGAGTCAATGCCCCGGTGTCCCAGACGGTGCGGATCGGGAGTGACATGATGCTTGGCCTCAGTTACGGACAGTTCCATTACAATGGCCTCGGCTTCCGGACGGGTTTCCAGTATGCCGCCAGCACGGCCAGCATCAATGACGTCATCGGCGTCCCCCTCGCTTTCGCGTACAGGACCCGTTCCCGGTCGGCCGATGAACGGTTCCAGGCAGGAGCCATCGGTGCAAGAGATGCCATGGTTTACCGTCACCCCTACGGCAGCAGCGAGAAGGCGGCGAGTTTCCTCGGGGGATTCCTGCTGAATCTGTTCAGCGAAGCGGAGTTCTTTGCCGGCGTGACGCCCGGATACATCATCGGCCCTTCTGAAACGCCTTCAAAGGAGGTGGTACCTTCACGTCCGACCTGGAGCGATACCTGGGTGGAGAAAAAGAATGCTTTCTCGCTGTCGCTCGACGCCGGAGCGACGCTCAATTACAGCATCTGGCGCTTCGACCTCAAATTGACACCAGCCATCCACTACAACCTCACAAACAACTACATCTACCACCTGACTTCCGGCGAAAAAGGAGTCGATGCGATCCATGACAAGACGACACCGCTGCGCTGGTTCTTCACGCTCAACGGGGGGATCGCCTTCCGGTTCTGACTTTAGCGGGTTTCATGCTCAGGGCCGTCTGAACATCCAGGCTGCCGCCCTTTTCCTTCATCTTGATGACGACGGGATGACCCTCAAGTCCGGTGAGTTCTTCCGGCAGCCCCGTGTTATTGGCGGTGAAGCAGACGGAGGGATAGGTCGGGTAGGCTACACACAGGTATTCTCCGGTGCGGGAATAGTAGCCGTCATAATAAGGCATATCGATTTCCTTGCTGTCCACAGAGATGGTAACGACATCGCCGAGTGTAAACCCGGCCTCGGCCATATCGGCCTCCGTGAAATCCAGCATGGCGGCTCCGAACTCATTATAGTAGGGATCGTGCCTTCCAGCATCGGACCGACATCGACATTGATTTCTTTGGTGCAGGAGATGATTCCCGAGATTATGCTTACGAATACGGCCAGACGGATGACCAGGCGGTTTTGCTTTTTCATCGTGATATTGTATGGATAATTGTCTTCAAATGTAATTGATAATCTGCTTATTATCAACAAAAAACTCCCGGAAAGCCCCCACTGTGTGCTCCGGGACGTTACCCGCACGGCAAATGTTGAATCACCCCTCCTTGGGTCTTCCCTCCTCCATTGGCGCCAAAAATACCCTACACCTGTGCCAATGTTGGGAATAACTCACATAGCCGCCAAACAGCCGCACAAGGAGTGGCCGTGTATGCGTTATGTCGATGGTTGTGGTGCACCATACCCCGATACGAGGGGGCAGTTTAAAATGGGAACAAGGGGGGCAGTTTGCTGCGGAATCTCCAATCGCCTATGTTGGTAAAGATACTAGAAATTAGGCAATCTCTTTGATTCTGGCAAAATGCATAACGCTGCCAGGGATAGGTTCCACCATGTTCCATTTGATTTGCATCTGAGAACGTACGCCGAGGTTTTTGTATTCCCAGTCGTTAAGTGTAACACGCCCCAAGTAGACATATCCCATCGTGCGAGACCGATCTTCGACAAAATTCTTTTGCTCTCGAACAAACAATAGCATAGTCTGCGTCTGTTTGATATAAGCTTGTCCTTCATTAGATTCCGGTCTCACACGATTCTGAGTATCCCATTGGAACAGATTAGGAGAAAGCGCCTTGTCGTCATAATCGGTTGTTGACCCCTCTTCGCGATTCTTGATAATGTCAACGAACATTGCTTCAATATTCAATAACCTGTTGCGCTCCACTCCTTCTCGAGCGGATGATTTCTTCTTGAGCGTAGACGTCCCAATTGCGACTTGAATCTGAGCCTTAGTATAGATGCCATGAAGCTTTAACGGGAAATCAGGTATGAGAGAGTTATCATCTTTTTCGTAGGCATTATTGTTCTGTAATAGAAGGTTCATGACTTCTCCTAATTCTTTGCAGAATACTTTATCTTTACCTAATGCATTAACCATCTCTTGCAGCGTGTTAAAGCGTCCAGCTTCCTCAAACAGGTCATAGTAAAGCATCAACAACCACTTTTGTTCTATCGAAGTCATTTCTTCAACACTAACCTTGAACGATTGGTTTGCGAGTCTCTCTATGAAGTGAAGATAAGAGTAGGAATCCGTTGCCAACCATTTGCGGAATACCGCTCTGCTTAGCTCTACATTAAAAGATGAATGATCTTGCATTAATCCCACATCAAATAATACCTGGTTCCATGTTCTACCTCTGTAGATCTTCTCCAAAGGGACTTGGTAAATTCGAACAAAAGATGAAAGAGAAAGGGGGATTGAATGATTTTTCTCAAAATTCTGCACAAGGGTATTAATCTTTCGCGAAGTGAATCTAAGAATGGCCCCCCTGATGTTGTTCATGATATACTCTTTTGCTTTAGGTTCGAGCATAATTTGACATCCTAAAGGGAGATGGGGACAATCACGCTCCATTTCTTCAGCCACGCTCATCGAGGTTCGCCCAAGCATCACTCGCATTCTATCGGTATAGTTAAATTCAGCTCGACTATTCCCGACATAATCCAAGATATTAACATGTGTTTTCCCTTCTGCTTTACGGAGTCCTCGTCCAAATTGTTGAATGAAAACAGTGAGACTATTTGTTGGCCGAAGGAAAAGAATGGTATCCACCTCGGGAATATCAACACCTTCGTTAAACATATCTACGACAAACAAATAGTTAATCTCTTTATTCTTTAATCGTCGATACAGAGGCCCTCGCATTTGTTCGTTATCGCTGGTGAGCACATCTGCTTTAAGTCCGCAAAGAATAAACTTCGATGCCATATATTTTGCGTGTTCCTGACTCACACAGAAACATAAGGCTCGAACATCCCGTATGTCTGTTAAATACTGCTGCAATGAACGTAAAATGACTGCCGTTCGGGCATCATTGAATGTATAGATGCGAGAAAGTTCAGATGCGACATACTGGCCTTTTTCCCATGCAACCTCAGAATAATCCACGGAGTCTGTTATCCCATAATAATGGAAAGGGGCGAGTAACCCCTTATTCAAGGCATCGTCAAGTCGTATTTCTGCAGAGATTGTTCCGTCAAAATCTTGTGTGATATCTTCTCCATCCATTCGTTCTGGAGTAGCGGTTAATCCCAACAATATCTTTGGCGTGAAATAATTAATGATCTTTCGATAAGATGAGGCGGCCACGTGATGGACTTCATCTATAATAATGTAATCGTAGTAATTCGCGGGCAGGTGTAGGTCTTCCAGGCGGTTATTCAATGTATCCTTTGATGCAAAGACATGTTCGTAATTAATCGGCTCTTCACCTGCGAACCATTTTTCACCAAAATTGTAATCGCACAGGACTTGTCTAAAGGTTTGCAGGCTCTGCCTTAAGATCTCTTCCCGATGGGCAATAAACAGGAGATGCGCTCGTTCATGTTGCTCGGCGAATAACTTATAATCACTTGCCGCCATTACGGTTTTCCCGGTTCCTGTCGCAGCGACCACAAGGTTTCTCCAATGATTTCGGACTTTTCGTTCAACTTGAAGACGTTCCAGTATTTCTTGTTGATAGTCGAATGGCCGGATCAGCCCCTTAAGGGAAGAGAAGTCAATATCGTTATTCACCCCGCTTTTAAGCGCTTCTTTCAACCGGTCATTATCCTCACCCACCACAAAAGTCTCATAGCCTTCAGCCCACCATGCGGCCTCGAATGCTCCGATGATTGTTTTCATCATCTTAGGCTGCTCAAGTTGAGTGACCTTCACATTCCATTCTGCACCCGTGTCAAGAGCCTGCTCGGAAAGATTGGAGGAACCGATATAGGCGGTATTAAAGCCTGTATCGCGAAGAAAAACATATGCTTTGGCATGTAGCCGTTCTTCGGTTATATCGTATGTGATTTTAATCTCAGTGTTTTTTAGAGAAGAGAGTTGCAAGACAGCTTCATAGTCTGTTGCTTGCATATAGGTTGTGGTGATCACTTTTAATTGTCCACCTCTATTGGTGAATTCTTTTAATTGAGGCAATAAAAGTGCAAGGCCACGTTTCTTGATGAAGGAAACCATCAAGCGGATTTCGTTCGAAGATGAAATCTCTTTTTGGAGTTCTGTGTACAATCTGATTCCTTTCCCAGTAAACAAGGCACCATTTACAAGACCATTTATAGGCGTAATTTCAGCGAGACGTTTTGCCAGGTCCGGGTAATCAGACTTTGTCCTGTCAATTACAGCAGTGAGTATTTTCGCCTGTGCAGAAACAAGGTTACTAGACTCTAAATCAAAGTCAGAAACAAGTTTACGAATAATGGAATTAGCAAGGTTTACCCCATTTTGTACCGACGAGTCTTCAATAACGTCCTCTCCATCAGATGAGTATACGACATCAGAAAGAACCTGCTCGAATAAACTCGTCAAATACATTGAAAGAAGCTTTGCAACCTCATTTTTAGCGATAGGGCGTTCTCCTATGTAAAACCGAGTCTGATCAAGAGAAGAGATCTTCTCTTCGAAAAGATCATTGATTATTTGTTCGTAGACTCCAATTATCATGGCTTCTGTACTTGGAAAGGGGTAATGTATCTATCTGCTTAAGGCAAAGTTATGAATATAATTCGAATAAGACTCTATCTTAATTTTGTATCTTTGTTGGTCATATCCCCGATTACTGTTGAAAAGATTATTTTCATAGGCCTGATGTTGTATGTATTAATCATACTCATTATTCTTGTCATCATTATTTGGGTGATGATACCGCTGCGCTCCAAATACCTGAAAAAAAAACAGCGACAGGAAAGGATTGAGACGATCTCTCGAATAATTCCAGATATTGATGCAGCGTTTTCAGAGATCCGCTCTTTTTTCAGCTATAGTCACTACATAACTGAGTCCGAGCGCGAGGCTTTGGAGAGGAAGTACGTCGATCTGATTAAGGAGGTTAAGGATATAATTAATTGCAAAGAACTAGAAGGATCCCCTCAGAAGGAAAGCATCCAGCGCTTCTATAAGGCTATGACCGATACGGAGGCCCACAAGAAGGCCAACAATGAACAATTTGTTCAGAATGAGCTCTCCTGCTGCGCAGATTTCTTCGACAGTGTACTCGCTTATCCATTGGATGCTCAGCAACGGGAAGCGGTGGTGTCGCTTGAGGACAATGTATTAGTCATAAGTAGTGCCGGTAGTGGTAAGACTTTGACTACAGTTGGGAAAGTCCGTTACCTAATTGATATGCAGCTTGTTCCGGCAGAAAAGATCCTTCTCATTACTTTCACTCGGAAGGCAGCAGATTCTCTCTCAAAACGTTTGGGAGAGAAGAATCTGAAATGCCGAACCTTCCATAAATTGGCATTGGACATTATCGCTGAAGCAACCGGAGAGAAGCCAACCATCACGGCGCCTGATTTCTCCGTACAGGTGTACCATAAGCTTTCACAAGAGAATGACTCATTCCGCCGGTCAATTGCCGACTATATTATTCGCGCTCGGTACAGGATGAAGGATCAGTTTGAGTATGCCTCGATGCAGGACTATATGGAAGATCGCAGGAAGCACGGAATCCAGGCATATTTCAAGGATATGGACGGTAAGCCGGTGTTTTGCAAATCAGATGAAGAAAGTCAGATCTGCGATTTCTTGGGGTCCCGCGGCATCAAGTTCCGCTACGAGGAGAAGTATGAGGTCGCTACTGTAGATTCTGATTACCGTCAGTATTGTCCGGATTTCTCCATCTATATTGACCAACCAAATTGTCAGACTAAGCGAATCTATTTAGAGCACTTTGCGGTTAACGAATATGACCGCTGCCCTTCCTTCTTTTCTGCTAAGGATGAGATCAAATACAAACAGGGCATCAGTTGGAAGCGAGCGTTGCACCAGCAAAATGGAACCACACTTTTGGAAACAAGCAGTGCCGGATTCCATAGAGGCGATGTTTTTCAGATTCTTTCCAAACAGCTCTTAGATCTTGGCGCTGTATTTGGTGATGCCACCAGTCAGAATATATCCCGCGAGTTGGTCCGACAGGAGGAGAATATCCTTAATATGCTTACCGCTTTCAATTTCCTCCTAAAGTCTCGTGACACTAGCCTGCATTATATCCGAAGTGAGGTAGCTCTGTCCCCGGATCGTTTCCTCCTCAATGATATCGTGATTCCTTTTGTTGAAGCGTACCGTAAAATGGAGGACGAGAAGAATGAGATCGACTTCACGGACGCCATTATTCGTGCAACTGATCTTTGTAATCATGGCCATCGGCCGGATTACGACTACATTCTTGTGGATGAGTTCCAGGACATTTCGCTCGATCGTTACCGCTTCTTGCAATCGCTGCGTCGTGAAAGACCACTTACGAAACTATTCTGCGTTGGGGATGACTGGCAGTCCATATACCGCTTCGCCGGCAGCGATATGGCCCTATTCAAACATTTTGAAGATTATTTTGGGTATACCAAGAAATGCTTGATGGAAACCACTTACCGTTTCGGAGAACCGGCTATAGAGATGTCTTCCAAGTTCATCCTGGCAAATCCAGAGCAGGCAGTCAAGAACGTCCACTCCTTCAAAACCGATTCAGAAACCCTCCTGGATTTCCTTTCGACTCAGGATCGGGCAGATGTTGTGGAAACCGTTAAGTACATAGCTAATCAGATTCCCGCAGACAAAGAGATCCTACTTCTGGGTCGTTACGGGTTTGATGTTAACATCTTCAAGAACACGGATCTGGGTCTTCACATTGCTAAAGATCGTGTTTATGTGACCTTCGGTCAACGCCAAATGAACTTCATGACGGTTCACCAGTCAAAAGGCTTGGAATGTGACTATATTATCCTTCTGAATTGCAATGGAGGAACTCTTGGCTTTCCAGCCGATATTGCCGACAGTCCAGTTCTTAAATACGTTCTAAGCGAACCAGATGCCTACGCTTTCAGCGAAGATCGTCGTGTTTTCTATGTGGGCATTACCCGTGCAAAAAAGCATACCTGGGTACTCTACGATATGAACAACCCTTCGCCTTTCGTCAAGGAATTTATCGATACGGGATCACCTTCTGTTTCAGAGGGGGATGGTATTCCTGAATCGGAGCGCTGCCCTAAATGCCATTGCGGGCGGGTGCGTATCGTGAAGAAAGGTGTGGCTGTTAACGGCAATCCGTATTCGGTCCTCGCATGTAGCAATGAGAAATATGGCTGTGACTATCATGAAACCGTCTTTGTAAATTTGAACGGATACCGAAAACTTCCGAGAAGGAAAATCGGATATTAGTTTGCGACATAAATATGACAGAAAGGGAACAATCTCTCTTGAAAGTGGTGAATTTCCTATAACCATAGTCTCTTCTTCCTGCGCCGAAAGGTGCTACATGGAGGGGCGTTCTGTATGCCCATGTGGATGCCGGTGTGCGCCAATTTGGCGAAAAGTCAATGTTGGGGCGGACGGGCCACGGACAGGACCGGGGGATGGCTCCAATGCTGTGCCGGAACACTCCTCCATTTTCTTGTGGATAAAAAAGAAGAGCCAAACAGTTGTTAGCGGGCAATCGTCTTTTACGAGCCGATTTATGATGCGTCTTCAAAAAACTAACCGTATCTTTGCGCCCCGAATCTGACTGTTAGTATGAGAACGAACATCCATGTCCAGAAAAGGCGCCTGATCGGCTATGTCGCGGGCATTTTGGCGGGCGCGTCATACGGGGCGAATCCGCTTTTCGGGAAGGCGTTGATCGAGAGCGGGGTGCCGATCATGGTCATGCTCTTTTTCCGTTATGGGATTGCGGCCGCCATCCTGGCTTTGTGGATGCTGGTCAGGAAGGAGTCCTTTCGGGCGGGTCGGCGCGGAATCGGCCTTCTCGTCCTTCTGGGCCTCCTGTTCGCGGGCAGCAGCATAACGCTTTTCTGCTCGTACAATTATATCCCTTCCGGATTGGCAACGACACTGGTTTACCTGTATCCGGTGTTCGTGGCCCTCATCATGGTTTTCCTCCGGTTCTATCCCAGTTGGCAGACTTGGCTTTCAATCCTGGCGACCTTCGGCGGAATCCTCCTGCTTTCCGCCCCCTCCGACGGCGTTCAGATCCGGATTCCAGGCGTCTTGCTGGCCATCGGGGCGGCGCTTTGCTATTCTTTCTATCTGGTGATCGTGAACCGGAGCAAACGCATCCGGAACATCTCGGAGCATACGCTTACGCTTTATTCGCTGGCCACCGGAACCGTCCTGTTTGCGGTCATCCG
>JAEEGJ010009350.1_pt1 | contig 26290 bp, 19 predicted proteins | sample 8958761 | NCBI WGS metagenome assembly JAEEGJ01 (sample SAMN16246546, study PRJNA631951) | gut metagenome | biome: gut microbiome; feature: rumen; material: RS-attached | host: Bos | place: Iran: Karaj | collected 2018-10 | reverse complement strand
ATAAGGTGACGAAGAAGTTCTGCATGTGGTTCCATCTCGAACTGAAGGGTCAGGGCTACAATGCCGCCCGTTACGGCGTGGCCGTCGCCGACCGTCCCGAGGGTCCCTTCAAGTTCCTCTACTCGCAGCGTGCCAATGCGGGGACGTGGCCCGTCGACTTCGATGCCCAGGCTGTGGCTGTGACCGATACGCTCAATGCCGCCCATTATAAAGACTGGACACCCGCCTGGATGAAGGCTATAGCCCAGGGCCTCTACGTGAAGCGTGACTTCGGCACAGGACAGATGGCGCGCGACATGACGCTCTACGTCGACGACGACGGACGGGCTTACCACATCTTCTCGAGCGAGGAGAACCTGACGCTCCACATTGCCGAGCTGACCGCCGACTACCTGCACCACACCGGCCGCTACGTCCGCGTAGCCCCCGCCGGCCACAACGAGGCGCCCGCCATCTTCAAGCACGACGGCACCTACTGGATGATTACCTCGGGCTGCACGGGCTGGGAGCCTAACGAGGCCCGTATGTTCTCCGCTCCCAGCATCTGGGGACCGTGGACACAGCACCCCAACCCCTGTCGCGGCCCGCTGGCCGAGAAGACCTTTGGCGGACAGAGCACCTTCATCCTGCCCGTCGACGGCCAGTACATCTTCATGGCCGACATCTGGCGCCCGCGCCATCCCCGCGATGCCCGCTACATCTGGCTCCCCATCGAGTTTGAGCAGGGCAAGCCCGTCGTCCGCTGGCGCGACGAGTGGCAGCCTACGCTGTCTTCGGCAGCTGGTAAGTAAACTCGTCGAAGTCGGTAAAACCCATCTGTTCGAGTTGGCGGCGACTGCGCAGGCGGTCGCCGTTGCTGTTATAGCCCTGAATCAGGGGCAGACGGATGGTGACCTTCGGCTGCAGACCCTGTTCGGCCAGATAGCCGAGGTTGGCTACAATCTGGGCGTTGTCGGCTTGGCAGTAGCTGCGGTAGATGTCGGGCGACAGGTCCTTCACGTCCACGTAGTAGTGGTCAACGTAGGGCACCACCTGCTGCAGCCTGCTGAGCGGCACGTTGAGCGACGTTTCCATATAGATGTTCCACTCGAGCGGGCATCGTCGGCAGAAGTCGGCAATGACGTCGCTGCGCAACAACGGTTCGCCGCCGCCGAAGCAGATGCCGCCACCCGTGGCCTGGAAGTAGAGGTCGTCGACGGCCGTCTGCTGCAGAATCTCCTCTGCCGTAAGCCGCTGCCACACGCCGTCAGGGCGCAGGCACTGGCTGTTCAGACAATAGCGGCAGCTGAGCGGACAGCCGTGGAAGGCTACCAGCGTGGTGACGCCCGTGCCGTCGGTGGTCAGCCGGTGGCGGCAGATGCCTATGAGCGGTACTTTCATTACAGGCGGAAGGTTACGGGGATGGTGTATTTCACGGCCACCGTCACGCCGTTCTGTCGGCCGGGAATCCACTTGGGCATGACATTGACCACGCGCAGCGCTTCGGCATCGAGCAGCGGGTCGAGGCTCTTGGCGACCTTTGCCTGGCTGATGCTGCCGTCGCGCTCTACTACGAAGGTCACGATGACGCGGCCCTGAATGCAGCTCTCTTCACACTCCGGCGGGTACTGAATGTTGCTCTCCAAGTACTCCATCAGCTTCCTGTCGCCACCAGGAAAACTCGGCATCTGCTCGGCTATGTCGCCAAACACCTTTGTGGTGTCGGGCTCTTCCGGCGGCACATAGCCCACTTCGCCCACAATCAACACTTTTTCATCATCCTCTTCCTCCTGCGCCACAAGCGGAGCCTTCGGGGCAGGGACGGCTTGCCTTGACTGTTGCTCCTTGACGAAACTGGCCGTGTCGGGCTCTTCGGGCACGGCAACCTTGCCCACTACCATTACGTGCTCTGAGTCGCATCTGCCTTCCGGCTCGTGATAATCCACATCGCCCCTCAACGCTTCGGGTTTCTCGGTGACGGCCTTCGTGCCTGCGGAGGTGCAGGCCGACAGCAGACCGACCGACACGCCAATCACAGATACCGCCCGGCCTAACTGCCGCCGCAGCCCCAACTGCCGTTCCAGATAGCGCACCTCGGCCTCGCAGGCGGGACAGGTGCCGAGGCACGGCCCGTCGTAGTGGCACTCGCGCGGTTCATACTTAATGTCGTTGGCCTCGGCTATTTGCCTGCGGATGGCCTTCAGCGTCTTGCAAGTTGATTTTCCTTTTACCATAGTCTTCATTGCTTTTATAGGTTTCTGCCTGCAAAGTTAGGAAAAAACTAAGCATCGCGCAATACCCAGACTGCCTTTGACACGCTTTCGCATAGCTATTCGGCTGAAATACAAAAAGATACGCAAATGCATACGCGCTACTTTGACACACTCACACAAAAAGCCAACCAGATTTTGCTCCGTTCAAACGCTGCGTTTACTCCGAGCAAACGCCGGGTTTACTCCGAGCAAAAATCGGCAACGGCCTGGGACAAAAGAAAGGTGCCGGGATTGCGCAAACCCCGGCACCTTGTGTTCATACCTTCACTGCTCGCGTGAGCAGCCTGTTACTTGTTGTCTTGAATCAGGCACTCGCCGGTCATGTCGGCGGGCTGCTCCAGTCCCATGATGTGCAGGATGCTGGGAGCAACGTCGGCCAGGCGGCCGTCCTTCACGGTGGCGCTGTTGTTGTTGGTCACGTAGATGAAGGGCACGGGGTTCAGCGAGTGAGCGGTGTTGGGCGTGCCGTCGGGGTTGATGGCGTTGTCGGCATTACCGTGGTCGGCAATGATGATGGCCTCGTAGTCGTTGGCCTTGGCAGCCTCGATGACCTCGCGGACGCAGTTGTCGACGGCCCAGACGGCCTTGGCGATGGCGTTGTAGACACCCGTGTGGCCAACCATGTCGCCGTTGGCGAAGTTCACGACGATGAAGTCGTACTTGGCCTCGTTGATAGCGGCAACGAGCTTGTCCTTCACCTCGTAGGCGCTCATCTCGGGCTTCAGGTCGTAAGTGGCAACCTTCGGGCTGGGCACCAGGATGCGGTCCTCACCGTCAAAGGGAGCCTCGCGGCCGCCGTTGAAGAAGAACGTCACGTGGGCGTACTTCTCGGTCTCAGCCGTGTGCAGCTGCTTCTTGCCCTGCTTCGAGAGATACTCGCCGAGCGTGTCCTCGACGTTCTCTTTCGGGAAGAGGATGTGGACGCCCTTGAAGTTAGCATCGTACGGCGTCATGCAGTAGTACTGCAGGCCGGGGATGGTCTTCATGCCCTGCTCAGGCATGTCCTCCTGCGTCAGGGCGATGGTCATCTCCTTGGCGCGGTCGTTGCGGAAGTTGATGAAGATGACGACGTCGCCCTCCTCGATGCAGCCGTTCACGCCGGCGTTGTGGATAGGCTTGATGAACTCGTCGGTCACGCCCTCGTCGTACGACTCCTGCATGGCCTGCACCATGTCGGTGGCCTGCTTGCCGGTGCCGTTGACGATCAGGTCGTAGCCCTCCTTCACGCGCTCCCAGCGCTTGTCGCGGTCCATGGCGTAGAAGCGGCCCACGATGCTGGCGATGGCGGCATCGTGGGCGGCGCAGACGTCGCTGACCTGCTGGATGAAGCCCTTGCCCGAGCGGGGGTCGGTGTCGCGACCGTCCATGTAGCAGTGTACGAAGACCTGGTTCTTCAGACCGTAGGCCTTGCCGATTTCGATGAGCTTGAACAGGTGGTCGAGGCTGGAGTGTACGCCGCCGTCAGAGCAGAGGCCCATCAGGTGGAGCTTCTTGCCCTGCTCCTTGGCGTAGCTGTAGGCGGCCTTCACCTGCGGGTTCTCCATGATGCTGCCGTCCTTGCAGGCGCGGTTGATCTTCACCAGGTCCTGGTAGACGATGCGGCCGGCACCGATGTTGAGGTGGCCCACCTCGGAGTTGCCCATCTGTCCGTCGGGCAGACCGACATCCTCGCCCGAGGCTGCCAGCTGCGAGTGTGCGCTGGTGGCTGTTAACAAATCGAGATACGGGGTCGGCGTGTTGAAGATGACGTCGCCCTTACCGTGCTTACCGATTCCCCATCCGTCGAGAATCATCAATAGTGCTTTCTTTGCCATAGTTTTTTAATGTATTTACTTGTTATTTTCCTTTCAGGCTGCAAAGGTACGAATTTTTTTTGTATCTTTGCACACGCGAAACCAATAATATACTAACATAAAATGAAAAAAACTATTCTGACGGCCCTTGCGGCCACAACTTGCATGATGACAATGAACGGACAGCCCAAACTCTCGGCCACAAACATCGACGAGGTGCTCCAGGCCATGACACTCGAAGAGAAAGCCCGACTGCTCGTCGGCGGTGCCAACAACTTCTTCGGCGACCAGGCCGTCGTTGGCGGCGAAGCCACACTGGTGGCCGGCGCGGCCGGAACGTCGCCCGAGATTGCCCGCTTGGGCATTCCGGCCACGGTGCTGACCGACGGCCCTGCCGGCGTGCGTATCGACCCCACCCGTAAGGGTGACAGCCAGACGTACTACGCCACGGGATTCCCCATCGGCACCTGCCTGGCCTCGACGTGGAACACCGACCTGGTGACGAAGGTGGGCGAGGCCATCGGCAACGAGACCAAGGAGTACCGCTGCGACGTCATCCTCGGTCCGGGCATGAACCTGCACCGCTCACCGCTCTGCGGGCGCAATTTCGAGTACTACTCTGAAGACCCGTTCGTGACGGGCAAGATCGGTGCCGCCTACATCAACGGTGTGCAGAGCCAAGGTGCCGGCGTGTCGGCCAAGCACTTCGCCGTGAACTCGCAGGAGACCGAGCGCACCAGCGTCGACGAGCGCGTGAGCCAGCGCGCCCTCCGCGAACTCTACCTGCGCGGCTTCGAGATTGCCGTGCGTGAGAGCCAGCCTTGGACCATCATGTCGTCGTATAACCAGGTGAACGGCCAGTACTCCATGGGCAACCGCGACCTGCTGACCAGCATCCTGCGCGACGACTGGGGCTACAAGGGCATCGTCATGACCGACTGGATTGGTATCCGCCAGGGACTGCCCACCATCACCGAGGTGCAGGCCGGCAACGACCTGATGGAACCGGGACAGCCCGCTCAGGTAAACGAGATTATTGAGGGCGTGAAGAGCGGCAAGCTCTCGATGGCCGACGTCGACCGCAACGTGCGCCGCATGCTGGAGTACATCGTCAAGACCCCGAGCTTCCACAAGTATCCCGCCACCAACAAGCCCGACCTGAAGGGCCACGCCGCCATCACCCGCCAGACGGCCTGCGAGGGCATCGTGCTGCTGAAGAATGGCCCCCATCCAGCCTCCCCGAGGGGAGGTGAGCCGCGGCTGACACTCCCCCTCGGGAGAGACGGAGGGGGGCTTACCGTCGCCCTCTTCGGCGAGAACAGCTACAACTTCCTGCCCGGCGGCGTAGGCTCCGGCTGTGTTCACACGCCTTACGTGGTCGATATGGTGGAGGGTCTGAAGAATGCCGGTATCAAGTCGTCGGAGTCGCTGACCGACATCTACCGCAAGTATGTCGACTATGCCCGCGTGAAGTTCCAGTACGAGCGCCACCCCGCCAAGTGGTTCCAGACTGAGGAGATGGGACCGCAGAAATATCCTGAGATTGCCGTCAACGCCATTGCCATCGGCAAGGAGGTGCAGGGCGCCGACGCTGCCATTGTCACCATCGGCCGACAGGCCGGCGAGGGCATCGACCGCGACCTTGAGACGGAGTTCAACCTCATCCCCGAAGAGCGTCAGCTCATCATCGACGTCTGTCAGGCCTTCCACGCTGCCGGAAAGCCCGTGGTGGTCATCATCAACAGCGGCTCGGTCATCGAGACGGCCTCCTGGAACAGCTATCCCGATGCCATCGTCTGTGCCTGGCAGCCCGGCGAGGAGGGCGGCAACTCGGTGGCCGACATTCTGACGGGCAAGGTGTGCCCCTCGGGCAAACTGACGATGACGTGGCCCCTCGCCGCCACTGACCATCCCTCGACCCGCAACTTCCCGGGCCTGGTCGACTTCTACACCTATCAGGTAGCACGGACGGGCGAAAGAAAGTTGGCCAACTACGACTTCACCAATCACGAGGAGGACATCTATGTGGGCTACCGCTACTTCGACACTTTTAATAAAGAGGTGTCCTATCCCTTCGGCTTCGGCCTCAGCTACACCACATTTGCCTACAGCAAGCCTGCGGTCAAGGTGAGCGGCGATAACGTCACCGTTTCCGTCACCGTCAAGAACACCGGCAAGGTTGCCGGAAAGGAGGTCGCCCAGGTCTACGTCACCGCCCCGAAGGGCCAGATAGAGAAGCCCGCCCAAGAGCTGAAGGCCTTTGCCAAGACGCGTGAGCTGAAGCCCGGCGAGAGTGAGACGCTGACGATGCAGATTCCCGTCCGCTTGCTCGCATCGTTCGACGAGGCTGGCTCGCAGTGGCTCACAGAAGGCGGCAACTATACCTTCAACATCGGTGCGTCGAGCCGCGACATCCGCTGCACCGCCACCGCCAAGGTCGGGCAGTACACGGAGAAGGTTTCCAACGCCCTCGCCCCGAAAGTGAAGCTGAACCTCTTGAAACAATAATACGACGAGCGGCGGCCAGTCCTAATCTGGCCGCCGCGCTGGCGTTGGTTTGCAGTTGACATTGGTAAGTATGTCGGTGCAAAGATAGTGCTTTTCGGCGGCTTCTGCAATAGGGCTAAGGCGACTGACACGCTTTGCGAAGACGGACATATTGAAAACCAATTAGTTATGAAAACTCTTAGACGGCTCTTTGACACAGCCTTTTTATGCGCAGCCCTGCTTTTAGCGGCGGCTTGTACGGAAAATGCGCCCCGGACATCGGACACTGAACAGCTGATAAACGAAGCCTTGGAGGCCGTGGGCAACCACGACCTGCGGACGGCCGAGCAGCGGGCCTACAGCGCTGCCATCCTGTCGGCTGACTCGGCCGAGATGGCCGACGCCCTGACGATGCTCTCGCTGGTCTTCATCCTGGAGGACAAGAAGGAGCAGGCCGAGATGGTGATGGCGGTGCTGCCGGAGGGGCAGACCGTGGAGTTCGTGCGCCTGCAGCAGGCGGCCAACGAGCAGGGACGCAGTCACGACCGCTTCATTTTCGGCGGTTTCATCGCACTTTTACTGGCTGTCATAGGTGGCGGCCTGTGGTGGAGCCGACGGCGCAAGGCGGCTTTCGAGCGGAAGGTGGACGAGCTGATGGAGAGCATGGCTGTCGAGACCGACGAACCGGAACAGCCTGCCGCCATCCGTGCCGACATCGTCCGCACGAAGCAGGGCGTCGACGTGCTCTACGCCATCCTCCACAATGAGAACATCTCGCAGATGGGCAAGCGCGAGCAGTTGGCCGTTACCGAGACGCTGCACATCGTTGACCCTACCTTGGCCGACATCCTCAGTTCGGTTGAACTGACGCCCAAGGAGACTTTCTATTGCATCATGCAGTACTACGGCAAGACCGAACAGCAGAAAGCGCAGTGCTTCTGCTGTACGGAGCAGGCACTGCGCTCAACGAAAAGCCGTCTGAGCAAGAAACTTGACCTCAGCCGGTTAGAGCCCAGACAATAAGTCTTATAGTCCCCTCTCCGCCCAGTCGCCTCTATCCAAGTTCCTGTACCCGATGGCTTCGGCAATGTGCATGGACTGGACCTTCTCGCTGCCGGCAAGGTCGGCGATGGTGCGGGCGACCTTGAGGATGCGGCTGTAGGCACGGGCTGAGAGCTTCAGGCGTTCCATGGCCATGCGGAGCATGTCGAGAGAGGCGGCATCGGGCTCGGCAAACTCGTGGAGCATGCGCTCGGTCATCATGGCATTGCAGTGGACTCCCTTGAAAGGCTTGAATCGCTCTTCCTGGATTTTGCGGGCGGCGATGACACGCTCGCGGATGTTGGCCGACGGCTCGCCGGGCTTCATCTGCGACAACTGCGCAAACGGCACGGCCTGTATCTCGCAGTGGATGTCGATACGGTCGAGCAGCGGACCAGAGATTTTGTTCATATACCGCTGAATCTGGCCGGGGGTGCAGACGCAGTGGTGGGTGGGGTCGCCGTAGTAGCCGCAGGGACAGGGGTTCATCGAGGCAATCATCATAAACGAACAAGGGTACTCCACATTGTACTTGGCACGGCTGATGGTAATCTTGCGGTCTTCCAAGGGCTGGCGCAGCACTTCAAGGACTGAGCGCGACAGCTCGGGCAGTTCGTCGAGGAAGAGGACGCCGTTGTGGGCCAGACTGATTTCACCAGGCTGCGGATTCTGTCCGCCGCCGACAAGAGCCACTTGTGAGATGGTGTGATGGGGAGCGCGGAAAGGGCGCTGCGAGATGAGGCTGGTGCCGCGCGGGAGCTTGCCGGCCACGGAGTGAATCTGTGTGGTCTCTAAGCTCTCGGCCAGCGACAGCGGGGGCAGGATGGAGGGCAAACGCTTGGCCATCATTGACTTTCCTGATCCTGGAGGTCCTATCATAATCAGGTTGTGGCTGCCAGCAGCTGCCACTTCAAGGGCGCGCTTGACATTCTCTTGTCCGCGGACGTCGCTGAAGTCAAGGTCGTATTGGTTCTGCTGTTCGTAGAACTCGCGGCGGGTGTCGATGAGCGTTGGCAGGTAGGAAGTGTCGCCGTTCAGGAAGTTGACGACGTCTGTCAGACTCTCCATGCCATAAACATTGATATTGTTCACAACGGCAGCCTCGCGGACGTTCTGCAGAGGTACTATCAGCGCCTGATAGTGCTCGGCACGGGCACGGATCGCTATAGGCAAAGCGCCGCGGATGGGCTGTAGCCGACCGTCGAGTCCCAACTCGCCCACCATCATGACACTGGGCAGGCGCGTGTTGTCAACCGTGTTGCCGGTGGCCAGAATGGCTACGGCCAAAGGCAGGTCGTAACCCGAACCCTCCTTCTTGATGTCGGCGGGAGCCATGTTGACGGTAATTTCTGCTGTTGGGAACTTGAAGCCAGTATTCTGAAGTGCAGCCTTGATGCGATCATAGCTTTCTTTGACGGCGGTGTCGGGCAGTCCCGACATGTGAAACATGACTCCTCTGGTCACGTTCACTTCGACGGTTATCGTGATGGCATTCAGACCGTTGACGGCAGCAGTGTATGTCTTTGCTAACATATATGGTTTTGCATGTTTTGGTAACGTGAATAGATGTGTTTAATCCTCTGGGCTGGCACCACTGGTATAGAAATCGGTGATACGGCGGATGGCGCGGTCGCAGACGGGACAGAAAAGTTCAGCCTCGTTGGTCTTCATGCGGCAGTCCTTCGAAGGGCGCCAGACACCCTTCGACTGGTAGCCGCCGCCCTCGAAGAGTCCTACGCGGCCGGTCGGGTCAGGCAGCATGTCAGCCCACTTGTGCTCAAAGTCCACCTTCGTCGTCAGGTTCGGCTCCCACGGCTCAGTGTCGGCAGGGTAGGAGGTCTCGTAGGCGTCGTCGTAGAAATACTCGTCGCCCAGTCCGGCGTAGCTGTGTCCGAATTCATGAACCAGCACCTGGCGGAACGTCGGGTGGTCGGAGGTGGAGACGAGCACTTGGTTGTAGATGCCCCCGCCGCCGTAGATGCTGCTGTTCACCAGCACGATGATATGCTCGAAGGGCACGCACGACAGCACGTCGTACAGCCGGTGGATGTCCTGTGTCATCAGGTAGCGGTCGCTGTAGAACGTGTCGTAATGAGTACCGACGGGCGTGCGGCTCCACTGGTGCTGGCGCGGCACGCTGGCTCCGCCGTCGAGCGATGTCGGGGCGACGGCCACGACGTTGAAGCGACTTTTCAGCGTCGTGAACGGCTCGTGGGCAAACAGTGCGTCGACGGCCCGCTGGCAGTCGTCGTAGAACTTGTCGGTCTCGGCTTCGGTGTAGCCCTCGGCCACGATGGCCAGGTCGATGCAGCGCGTCAGGTCGGGCACGCTGTCAGGCGACCATATATAGCGGTGGGGAATGCCGTTGTCGCCGATGGGGCGGATGAGGATGTCGGCGGGGTTGATGGTGTGGGTCAGTTGCCCCACCACCTGGCCGTGGACGTTGGTGAGGGTGACGGTGATGTCGACCGGCTGTTTGGGGAAGGGCACGTTGTAGCTCGTCTCAAAAGCCTTCTGCACCTTCGTGGCCTCTTCGGTGACCTGCCACTCCTGGAAGAGCGTCGAGAAGGTGTGGACGTAGAGCAGCTGACCCGTGGCCGGGTCGTTTACCTTCACCTGTCCGTTGCCGCGCAGCGGCATATCGGCCAGTCGGCTGCGGCGGCCTGCCCAGCGCGGCGTCACGTAGGCCTGTTCGAAGAAGATGTGCTGCTCGCGGTTGTTGCCGGCAAACACGTAGTCGAGTCTCAGCGTGCGGTCCTCGAAGTAGTCGTCGAAGGCGATGCTGCCTTGTGCGAATGCCTTGCCGGCGGTCATCAGCATGATGACAAATAGAAGTTTCCTCATAGTCTGTGTTCTATTGTTGTTTCTGGTTCAAATACAATCCGGGTTCCGTTCCCGTCAACCTTCATGCTGACGCGGCAGCCTTCCACCATCGGGAAATTATAGCCGCTGTGGTGGCCGACGGGGAAGTCGTAGCAGACGGGTATCGGGTAGTACTGCAGGTACTCGTGTAGCATGTCGTACATATCGGCAAAGCCGTTCTCGGGGCTTTTGTACTTCGAGAAATGGCCCACGATGATGCCCTTCAGCTTCGGCAGGATGCCGCGTATCTCGATGAGGTGGAGCATGCGGTCGACCTTCGTCATCGACTCCTGCGTGTCCTCGATGAAGAGAATCAGCCCCTCGTCTGCGCGGTTCAGGAAGTCGTAGTCAGAGCCGGCCAGTCCGCAGAAAACCGACATATTGCCGCCAACCAGCCGGCCAGTAGCCTCGCCGTGCTGGTTGAGCGGATGGGCGGGAACCGAATAGCTGGGCAGCTCGCCCTGCAGCAGCCGCTGCATGATGGCGTTCACGGAGTCGCGCTCGCCACGGGCGGCAATGCCGTCGCACATCGAGCCGTGGATGCTCATCACGCCCGCCGCGACCTCGGCGCTGTGGAGTGCCGTCACGTCGCTGAAGCCGATGATCCACTTCGGATGCCGGGCAAAGACGTCCAACGGTATGCGGCGCAGCACCTGAACAGCCCCGTCGCCGCCGCGTGTACACATGATGGCGCGTATCGTAGAGTCCTGCAGGGCCCAGAGCAGGTCGGAGGTGCGCTGATGGGGCGTGCCGGCAAAGCCGTGAAAGCGGCTGAGGGCGTGCGGGCCGACGACGGGCACATAGCCCCACTCGCGAAGTGCGTCGCAGCCTTTCTCCACCGTCTCGGCATCGGGTGTGCTCGAGGGCGACAGCACGGCTATCGTGTCGCCAGCCTTCAGGGCGGGCGGCATGACCATCGGGCGCTGTGCCGTCGTGGTCAGTCCCAGGCATGCCGACAACAGCAGGAGTAGAACGGCTCGCATCTTTCTCGGGTGTAAAGGTAAAAATGTTATTTGATTGCAAAGGTAAGCATATTTTCTCACTTTTTGTTGCGCCGTTGACAAGTTTTTACTATTTTTGCACTCGCTATCTATTCATTATCAAAGAACGCATTATGAAAAGACTACTTTTTGCCATCCTGATGGCGGTCATCACGCTGACCGTCGGTGCACAGAACAACCAACAGCCTGAGGCTCCCCAGCTGGAGTTTGCCCTGCAGCTGAAAGTGACGCTCGGCGAGGCGTTTTCCATCAACAACACCCAGCACGGGCGACGCACCGTCATCCCCATCACCGGCGGCACCTTTGAGGGCCCGCAGCTGAAGGGCACCATCATCAACGGCGGCGCTGACTACCAGCTGGCAAATGCCGACGGCCGTACGGAGCTTGAGGCCATCTACTGCATCAAGACCGACGACGGCGTGTATATCCATGTGCGCAACCGCGGCATCATCTGTAACACGAAGGACGAGCAGGGCCGCCCGTCGTTCTACTTCCGCTGTGCGCCCCAGTTTGAGGCTCCCGCCGACAGCAAGTACGGCTGGCTGAACAACTCGCTCTTCCTCTGTGCCCCCAGCTTCTCGCAAGGTTTCAACGGCATCGTGCTCAACGTCTGGAGGGTCAAGTGATGGAGTTGGAACAGCTTACCCGTTCCGTCTGCGATGTGGCGCGGCGGGCCGGGGCCTATATTGCTGAGGAGCGCAGGAAGTTTCAGGAAGAAAAGGTGGAGCGCAAGCACGCCCACGACTACGTGTCGTACGTCGACAAAGGCTCCGAACGGTTCATCGTCGCGGCACTGCGCGAACTGCTGCCCGAGGCGGGCTTCGTCACCGAGGAAGGGTCGGCCGTCTATCACGACGAGCAGTACTGCTGGGTAGTCGACCCGCTCGACGGCACGACGAACTTCATCCATGAGTATCCGTCCTACTGCGTCAGCATAGCCCTCTGCCGTGGCCATGAGATTCTGTTAGGTGTCGTCTATGAGGTGACCTCCGGCGAGTGTTACTATGCCTGGCAGGGTGGGGGAGCGTGGCTCGGCGGCCAGCCGCTGCACGTCAGCAACCACGCCATCGGCGAGGCGCTGCTTTGTCTGCAACTGCCCTATAACAGCGACGCCTACCGCCCCGTCATCCACCGTCTGATTGACGCCTTCTACGGTCGTGCAGCCAGTGTACGCATGATTGGCTCGGCGGCGCTTGCGCTGTGTTATGTGGCGGCAGGCCGGCTTGACGGCTATGTCGAGAAGTACATCGGCCGTTGGGACTACATGGCTGGGGCACTGATTGTGCAGGAGGCCGGCGGCTGCGTGACCGACTATGACGGTCAGGCCGACTTTACGCAGGGCAACTGCGTCGTTGCTACCAACGGCGTCATCCATCAGGATTTGCTTGAAGAAGTGAAAAGTGAAGAAGTGAAAAGTGAATAGCGAGGCGACCATAGCGTTTATCCGCCAAAATGCTGATGCCGACGTGCGGCAGCTGGCGCTTCGGGGAACGAAAGACCCCGAGGTTGACCTGCCGTTTGCCCTCGATCAGATAGCGGGCAGGCAGACGGCGCGGCATAAGCTGCCGTCGTGGGCAGCCATCGATGGCATCGTCTATCCGCCGCACCTCTCGATGGAGCAGTGTTCCAGCGAGCAGACAGCGCGCTACAAGGCCAGCCTTATTGGCTCCGGCGGCACGATGGTCGACCTGACCGGCGGCTTTGGCGTCGACTTCTCCTTCCTGGCGCGTGGCTTTCAGCGTGCTGTTTATGTGGAGCGCCAGGAGCACCTCTGCGCCATTGCCCGCGAGAACTTCCGGCTGTTGGGGCTCAGTCAGGCCGAAGTGGTCTGTGGCGACAGTACGGACTATCTTCAGGCGATGTCCCCGGTAGACTTCATCTACGCCGACCCCGCCCGACGCGACAATCACGGCGCCCGGACCTACGGCATCAGCGACTGCACGCCCGACGTACTGGCCCTGCGCGACCTGCTTCTGTCAAAGGCCAGACAAGTGCTCCTGAAACTCTCGCCGATGCTCGACTGGCGCAAGGCCGTCAGCGACCTTGGCGAGCAATACGTCCGCGAGGTGCATATCGTCTCGGTAGGCAACGAGTGTAAGGAGTTGCTGCTGCTTTTGGGCAGCGGCAGCGGCCAGCGCCTGCTCTGCGTAAACGACGACCAAGTGTTTGAACCCACCGCCCAAATCGCCCAAGCACCCCAAACCGCCCATTCTCCCCATTACCTCTACGAGCCCAACGCCTCGATTATGAAGGCCGGCTGCTTTACCGAGCTGTCGCAGCATTACGGTGTGGTCCCCATCGCCCACGACAGCCACCTCTTCATCTCGGCCGACCACGTAGGCGGTTTCCCAGGCCGCTCTTTCCAGATTGACGCCGTCACGACCATGAACAAGCGCGACCTGAAGGAGACGCTGCAGGGCCTGACGCAGGCCAACATCACCGTGCGCAACTTCCCCCTGTCGGTAGCCGAGCTGCGCCGCCGCCTGAAACTAAGCGAGGGTGGCAGCACTTATATTTTTGCTACCACCCTCGCCAATGGCGACAGACGACTGTTCGTCTGCCATAAGGTTGTTTAGTACACTTCCTCTATCACGTCGCGGGTCACCGTCTTCTTCACCTTCTTGGTGGTCACCTTCTGGGTGTCGTACTCCTCGTAGGTCGTCACCTTGAATGTACCCTCACCGGTGATGATGACGCAGCGGTTCTTGTCGTTCTCCTCGAACGGCTGAACAGTATCGCCCTTCGAGTCGCTCTGGATGCGTGAGGCGTCGATACCGTGCTCGTTGATGAGCTTGTTGGTAACGTCTTCAGCACGCTTCTGAGCGTACATCTTGTTCAGTTTGGGGTTGCCGGTGCCCTTGTCAGCGTAACCGGTAACGGTGAACTTGGCGTCTTCCGAGGTCTTCATCAGGTCGGCCACGTCCTTGATGGCCTTCTCAGTGCCCTGGGCGGCGTTGGCGTCGCTCTCACGGATCTCGAAGAAAATAACCTCATTAATCTTCTTCTGCTCCTCCTTCACGATGGGGCGCTTCTCCTTGACAGTGATGGTGTCGGGAACGTCAACCCAAACTTCCTCCTCGACCTGGCGAACCACCTGGCGGGGCTTGGTGTTCTTGTAGCCGAAACGGTAGCTCAGACCAAGCATGCCGCTGATCATCCAGTCGTCGGCGTCGTTGACCTTCGAGTTGAAGCGGTCGTCCATGCTGTTGGCGTCAATCTCTAACGAGAGGCCCAGGGGCTTCGTCACGTTGGTCTCTAAGCGCAGACCGGCGCGCAGGTTGTGGCTTAGGCGGTTGTCGCTGGTCCAGGCCAGGGGAGCCAGACCGGGATTGGTCTGTACGAGGGCCTTCATGTCGTCGTTCTTCCAGGCGTTGGCCAGACCGATACCTCCCACGAGGATGACGTTCACCGGGTGGCTGTAGTTGCAGCAGCTGAAGAGGTTGCTGAGGTTCAGCATCAGGTCGGCGTCAGTGGTGATGAAGTTCCACTTGTAGTCCTTGTCCAGGCTCTCGAAACGACCCTTGGCCTGCAGTCCCGAGACGTGCAGACGTGCACCCACGACGGGCGAGAAGTAATGACCGAACGACACGGCCCCGATGGGCGAGAGCAGCTTGTCAATCTTGGCATTGGTTGTCGTCCACTCCATACCGCCCTGCACTTCGACGTAGTTGTAAGACTTCAGCTTCGGACCGTTTTTGCAGTGATCCTGTGCCGTCACGGTGTTGGTTAACAGCAGCGAAAGAGCTGCAAGCGATAATAGTTTTTTCATACTTAATAGCGATTAGTAATTATTGTTTTTTCTGCTTTTGCTTGCAAAAGTAGTTTAACTTATTGAAAAATCCAAATTTTTCTTTTATTATTTGAAAAAAAGGTGTAACTTTGCCACATATTTGTACGGAAACAACATTATTAAGCTAAATAAGATGACATCGGTAGTAATAAAAAAAGTTGAAACAAAGAAGGATTTGAAGGACTTCATCGAGTTGCACTACGAGTTATACAAGGGAAACGCGTACGATGCGCCCAATCTCTACAGCGACGAACTGAACACGCTGAGCAGAGACCACAATCCGGCCTTCGAGTTCTGCGAGGCCGAGTATTACCTGGCCTATAAGGACGGCCGGCTCGTCGGTCGCGTGGCAGCCATCATCAACCACCGCTACAACGAGCAGTGGCAGCGCCAGGCCGTGCGCTTCGGCTGGATCGACCTCATCGACGACCTCGACGTGATGAAGGCGCTGCTGGAGGCTGTCGAGAATTACGGTCGCCAGAAAGGCATGACCGAGATTATAGGCCCGCTCGGCTTTACCGACATGGACCCCGAGGGCATGCTCATCGAGGGCTTCGACCAGCTGGGCACCATGGCCACCATCTACAACCACGCCTACTACCCCCGCCTGATGGAGCAGATGGCCGGTTACGTGAAGGACAACGACTACGTCGAGTACAAGGCCTTCGTTCCCAAGGGCGACATGCCCGAGAAGTTCTCGAAGGTTGCCCAGATGGTCCAGAAGCGCTACAACCTGCATTGTCCGCAGATCAAGCGCAGCCAGGTGTTCGGTCCCGAGGGCTACGGCCGCAAGGTGCTCGAGGTGGTGAACAAGACGTTTGGCAACCTCTACGGCTACTCGCAGATGACCGACCGCCAGATTGACACCTACGTCAAGGAGTACTTCAAGTTCTTCTCGATGGATATGCTCTGCGTCATCGAGGACTGGAACACCCCCGACCATCAGGTCGTCGGCGTGGGCATCTCGATACCCTCGCTCACCCGTGCGCTGCAGAAGTGCCGCAAGGGCCGCCTGCTGCCCTTCGGCTGGTGGCACCTGTTCCGTGCGCTCTATCTGAAGAAGACCGATATCGTCGACTGCCTGCTCATTGGCGTGCTGCCCGAGTACCGCTCGAAGGGTGCCAACGCCCTGCTGTTCTATACGCTCATACCCATCTACCAGAAGTACGGCTTCAAGTGGGGCGAGACCCACGTCCACATGGAGTCGAACACCGCCGTTCAGGCCCAGTGGCAGTACTTGGAGAACGAACAGCACAAGCGCCGCCGCTGCTACAAGAAAACCCTTTAACAGACCCTATGAACGAAGATATCAATAACAAACCACAGGAAAACATCGAGTACGACGAGGATAATATCCAGACTTTGACCGGTTTGGAGCATATCCGTCTGCGTCCCGGCATGTATATTGGCCGTCTGGGCGACGGCTCGTCGGCTGAGGACGGCATCTACGTGCTGTTGAAGGAGGTGTTCGACAACTCCATCGACGAGTTCAAGATGCATGCCGGCGACCGCATTGAGGTAACCGTCGAGGACGGGCTGCGCATATCTGTGCGTGACTATGGTCGCGGCATCCCCCAGGGCAAGCTCATCGAGTCGGTGAGCATCCTCAACACCAGCGGCAAGTTCGACTCGAAGGCTTTCAAGAAGTCCATCGGCCTGAATGGTGTGGGTGTGAAGGCTGTCAATGCGCTGAGCAAGCATTTCGAGGTACACAGCTACCGCGATGGAAAGGTGCGCCGTGCCACCTTTGAGTACGGCGAGCTGAAGAACGACGTGACGGAGCCGTCGAGCGATGAGAACGGTACGTACATCTACTTCGAGCCCGACGACACGAAGTTTCTGAACTACCAGTTCCACGACGAGATTGTGGAGAATATGCTCCGCAACTATACCTATCTGAACACCGGCCTCACCATCATGTACAACGGCCGCCGCATCCTCTCGCGCCACGGCCTGGAGGACCTGCTCAAGGACCGCATGACCACTGAGCCGCTCTATCCCATCATCCACCTGCAGGGCGACGACATCGAGATTGCCTTCACCCACGCCAACCAGTACGGCGAGGAGTACTACTCCTTCGTCAACGGCCAGCACACCACGCAGGGCGGCACCCACCAGAGCGCCTTCAAGGAGCACATCGCCCGCACCATCAAGGAGTTCTTCGGCAAGTACGAGTACGGCGACATCCGCACGGGTATCGTCGCCGCCATCGCCATCAACGTCGAGGAGCCGATGTTCGAGAGCCAGACGAAGATCAAGCTCGGCTCGCTGACCATGGCCCCCGACGGCGTCAGCATCAACAAGTACGTCGGCGACTTCATCAAGCAGGAGGTCGACAACTACCTCCACATCCACGGCGACGTGGCCGAGGCCATCGAGAACAAGGTCAAGGAGAGCGAGCGCGACCGCAAGGCCATGGCCGGCATCACCAAGCTGGCCCGCGAGCGTGCCAAGAAGGCCAACCTCCACAACCGCAAGCTGCGCGACTGCCGCGTCCACTTCAGCGACGTCAAGGACGACCGCAAGGAGGAGTCGTGTATCTTCATCACCGAGGGCGACTCTGCCAGCGGCAGCATCACCAAGAGCCGCGACGTCAACACCCAGGCGGTTTTCTCGCTGCGAGGGAAGCCCCTCAACACGTTCGGCCTCACCAAGAAGGTGGTCTACGAGAACGAGGAGTTCAACCTGCTGCAGGCAGCCCTCGACATTGAGGATGGTCTCGACACCCTGCGCTACAACAAGGTCATCGTCGCCACCGATGCCGATGTCGACGGCATGCACATCCGCCTGCTCATCATCACCTTCTTCCTGCAGTTCTTCCCCGAGCTCATCAAGAAGGGCCACGTCTACGTCCTCCAGACCCCCCTGTTCCGCGTAAGGAACAAGCGGGCCAAAATCAAGAAGAAAAGCCCCAACCCCTCCCGCAAAGAGGAGGGGAGTAATCACCCACAAGCACTGAGTGACGGGAAGAATGTAACTACTCCCCTCCCCTCAGCGGGAGGGGCTGGGGGCGGGGCTAAGTCCGACTATGTCGTGCGCTACTGCTACAGCGAGGAGGAGCGCCTGAAGGCCATCGCCGACCTCGGTCCCGACCCCGAGATCACCCGCTTCAAGGGTCTCGGCGAGATCAGCCCCGAGGAGTTTGCCGGCTTCATAGGTCCCGACATCCGTCTCGAGCAGGTCACGCTCCACAAGACCGACCAAGTACAGAAACTGTTAGAATATTACATGGGCAAGAACACGATGGAGCGCCAGAACTTCATCATCGACAACCTCGTCATCGAGGAAGACCGCCCCGAAGAAGACCAGTATGAATAAACCTTTCTTGTTTGCAGCGATTCTATCGCTGCTTACCACCGTAGCCGCAGCCCAGCTGCGCATCAACATGGGCGAGAACTCGCCCCTCCGCAAGTTACAGATGGCCGAAGTAGCCACCGCCAACCTCTACGTCGACTCCGTCGATGAGCAGAAGCTCGTCGAGGATGCCATCCGCGGCATGCTCGAGAAGCTCGACCCCCACTCCCAGTACGCCACCGCCAAGGAGGTGAAGCAGATGAACGAGCCGCTGAACGGCAACTTCGAGGGCATCGGCGTGCAGTTCAACATGATCGACGACACGCTGATGGTCATCCAGCCCGTCACCAACGGTCCCTCCGAGAAGGTGGGCATCATTGCCGGCGACCGCATCGTCTCGGTCAACGACTCCGCCATTGCCGGCGTCAAGATGTCGAAGGAAGAGATCATGCGCCGCCTGCGCGGTCCCAAGGGCACGAAGGTCGTCCTCGGCGTCGTCCGCACGGGCATCAAGGACCGCCTCACGTTCACCGTCGAGCGCGATAAGATTCCCGTCCACTCCATCGACGCCGCTTACATCATCCGTCCCGGCATCGGCTACATCCGCATCGGCAACTTCGGCGCCACCACCCACGACGAGTTCCGCGAGGCCGTCCAGCGCCTCCAGGCCAGCGGCATGGAGAGCCTCGTCCTCGACCTCCAGGAGAACGGCGGAGGCTACCTCCAGGCAGCCGTCCAGATAGCTGGTGAGCTGCTCGCCCGCGACGAGCTTATCGTCTATACCGAGGGTCGCCGCGTGCCCCGTCAGGAGTACCGTGCCCAGGGCAACGGCCTCTTCACCAAGGGCAAGATCGTCGTGCTCATCGACGAGTACACCGCCTCGGCTGCCGAGATTGTCACCGGCGCCGTTCAGGACCAGGACCGCGGCTTCGTCGTCGGCCGCCGCTCCTTCGGCAAGGGCCTCGTCCAGCGACCCATCGACCTTCCCGACGGCTCGATGATACGCCTCACCATCGCTCACTACTACACCCCCTCCGGCCGCTGCATACAAAAGCCCTACGAGAAGGGCAACCAGAAGGACTACGCCATGGACGTCTACAACCGCCTGAAGAAGGGTGAGCTCACCAATCAGGACAGCATCCACTTCGCCGACTCGCTCCGCTTCCAGACGCTCCACAAGCAGCGCACCGTCTATGGTGGCGGCGGCATCATGCCCGACTACTTCGTGCCCCTCGACACCACCCGCTACACGCCCTTCCACCGCCAGCTCGCCGCCAAGAGCGTCGTCATCCAGCAGAACCTGCGCTATGTCGACAACCACCGCAAGGAGCTAAAAAAGAAGTACCCCGACTTCGCCCTCTTCAAGCAGCAGTTCGAGGTGCCGCAGTCGCTCGTCGATGACATCTTGGCCGAGGGCAAGAAGCAGAAGATTGAGCCCAAGGACGACGCCGAGCTACAGCGCACGCTGCCCTACCTCCGCCTCCAGCTCAAGGCCCTCATCGCCCGCGACCTCTGGGACATGAGCGAGTACTTCTCCGTCTTCAACGAGGAGAACGCCATCGTCCGCAAGGCCCTCGAAATCATTCAATAGCCCCCCAATCCCCATAACTACAATGACTACAAAACTCCTAACCCTCCTAACCTCCTGTCTGCTGTGCTGCGGCGCCGCCGCAGCCACAGCCTCCACCGTCGTCGCCGACGAAGGCGCCTGGTGCTGGTTTGCCGACCCCCGCGCCCTCCACTACGAGAACGCCGCCGGCACCGTCAACGCCACCTACATCGGCTACATCGACGTCCACGGCAACGTCAAGGCCACCCAGTACGACTGGCTCACCCACCGCAAGACCGACGTCCTCGTGCGTTCCTACTTCCAGCCCGACGACCACAACAACCCCACCTTCCTCGTCCTCCCCGACGAGCGCGTCATGATCTTCTACACCCGCCACACCGACGAGCCTAAGATCTGGTACCGCATATCCCAGAAGCCCGGCGACATCACCGCCCTCGGCGACGAGAAGTATCTGGCCACAGCCAACAACACCACCTACCCCTCGCCCTTCATCCTCAGCGACGACCCCGACCACATCTACCTCTGCTGGCGAGGCATCAACTGGCACCCCACCATCGCCCGCCTCACCATGCCCGACAAGAACGGCGACTGCCAGTTCGACTTCGGCCCCAAGCAGATTGTCCAGTCCACCGGAGCCCGCCCCTACGCCAAGTACCAGTCCAACGGCAAGGACAAGATCTACGTCAGCTACACCACCGGCCACCCCGACAACGAGAAGCCCGACTGGCTCTACTTCAACGTCATCGACATCAACAAGGGCAACGGCCCCATCTTGCGCGACCTGAATGGTAAGCAGCTCTCCGTCATCAACAATGGCGTATTCAACGTCAACAAGACCGACAGCTACGCCAGCAGCTACCCTGCCACCATCGTCGACAAGACGGCCAACATCCGCAACTGGGTGTGGCAGATAGCCCTCGACAAGGATGAGCACCCCGTCATCGCCTATCCCCACATCGACGACGCCAAGACCACCCACGCCTACTGGTACGCCCGCTGGAACGGCTCCTCGTGGATGAACACCTGGGTGCAGTACGGCGGCCACGCCTTCCACCACAACTGGAACCAGACCGAGCGCTGCTACAGCGGCGGTATGGCCCTCGACCCCGACAATATCAACCACCTTTACCTCAGCATCCCCACCAAGGACAGCCAGTACAACAAGGACGGCGTCTACGAGATATGGCGCTACACCATCGACGACCAGGGCAAGGTCGCCGGCTCCGAGCAGCTCACCAAGAACTCCCCGAAGAACAACGCCCGGCCCTACGTCATCCCCGGCTCCAGTAACTCCCCCCTCCGCCTCGTCTGGATGCAGGGCGACTACTACTACTGGATGGTCAACAAGAACTACCCCAAGGGCTACCCCACCTCCATCCTCGCCGACTGCGACTGGCAGGAGCCCCAGCGCACCCTCGCCCCCGTTGCCGACGGCGTCCTCACCATCAAGGCCGGCCAGACACTCAGCGTCGCCTTCCTCATGGATGCCGACAATTACGGCGGCACGCTGCTAAAATCGGCCGACGGCCAGTTCAGCTACGCCCTCAACGCCCAGCAGTACCCCGTCCTGACCATCGGAGGCACCACCTACCGCAGCCAGAACTGCCTGCTCACCAGCGACGCCTGGGCCAATGGCTCCACCGGCACCAGCGGCGACACCCACCCCACCAAGCTCACCACCTGGGTGCTCACCCTTACCTACGACGGCCAGACCCTCACCGCCTACCGTAACGGCCTCGTTGACCAGGTCGTCCCCGTCAGCGGTCTCAGCGTCACCCTCGGAGCCCTCCCCGCCAAGGCCACAGCCCTCAGCTTCGGCCTCGTCGCCACGCCCCAGGAGGTCAGGCAGGCCGTCACCGCCACCCGCAACGCCATGAAGGCCCAGCTTAACGCAGGCCTGCCCGCCACCCTGCAGAATCCCGACTTCGAGGGCTCCTACGCCCCCATGACCGGCAGCGGCGTCACCGCCGACCGGGCCATCTACCTCCCCGAGGGCTGGACCATCGACTACGTCGGGCGCAACGAGAACGACCTCACCGCCCTCAAGGCCGGCGACCTCTACTTCGACCGTTTTTTCGCATTACGCCCCAGCCCTACCGCCGGCAGTAAGCAGACCTACTGGGTACGTCAGAACTGGGGCGCCTCAACCATCACCCTTCGTCAGGAACTACTGCTCCCCGCAGGCCGCTACTCGCTGACCGCCGACGTCTGGAAGAGCGGACTGGGCGGCGACGCCTACCTCCAGGCCATCACCCAGGATGGCTCCACCGAGCAAGCGCCCACCATTGAGAACCTTGAGAAGTGGCAGCAGATGAGCGTCACCTTCAAGAGCGACGGACGCTCCTCAACCACCGTCGCCCTCGTCGCCATGCACACCAACAACGGCACTGAGAAAATCATCGGCTTCGACAACGTCAGTCTCAATACCCTCCTCCTCTTCGGCGATGCTGACGGCAACGGCCGCCTCGAACTGGCCGATGTCCAGAACGTCGTCGCCTACCTCATCGGCCTCAAGCCTGAAACCTTCGATGCCAAGGCCGCCGATGCCAATGACGACGGGAGGGTGGGCATCGACGATGCCGTCGCCATCATTGATAGTATTCTTAGGTAAGCCCCTGATTGCGAATCACAGGTTTTATCCAACACTTCCTACACTTCCTGCACCTGCAACCATGCTGGGATTTGTTCCACGCCATGGAACAAATAAAAGGCGCCGGGTTTTGCGCAAAACCCGGCGCCTTTTGTCAAAAACCCGGCGCCTTTCGTTCAGGAACCAACACCTGATGCTACACTTGGCCAAAGAGACTGTTCAATATTATTAGGTGTAGGAAGTGTAGGAAGTGTTGGATAAAACCTGTGATTGACAATCATACAAAGCTGATGACACCCTGCTGAGGCTCTTGCGGCGCACTGTCCTTGGTGTCGTTGAGGTAGTCGCCGGTGGCCTGCGAGTGGATGCTGTCGAGAATCTCGCGGGTGCGCTTGTAGGTGGCTGTTGACTCAACGGCTGAGATGACGTCGTCGTTGTCGAGGTCCTCGGGCCGGAAGAGGTAGATGTGCGGACGGCGCTTGTAGCGGCGCACGCCGTCGGTGCCGCCGTAGTAGCGTCCGCGACGCTCCTCGCGTGCAGCGGCCTTCTCCTGCTCCTCGGCAATGCGGTTGGCCTCCTCCTGAGAGTGCTTCTTCAGGCGGGCCTCCATGCCGTCGACGTTGGTGATGCCGAAGCCGGTGGCGAGGATGGTGACCTTCACCTTCTTGCCCAGTTCGGGGTCGATGGCGACGCCCCACTTGATTTCGAAGTCGCCGAACTTGTCCATGAAGTCGTTGACGTAGTTCATCTCCTCCATCATGAAGTTGTCGTTGCCGCCCTTCTCCTCGTTGAAGGCGATTGAGAGCAGGATCTTCTTTGAGTTGAACACGTCGTTGTCGTTGAGCAGCGGCGAGTGGAGGGCGTCCTCGATGGCCTTCTTCACACGGTCCTCGCCCTCGCCGTAGCCGGTCGACATGATGGCGACGCCACCGTCCTTGAGCACGGTCTTCACGTCGTTGAAGTCGAGGTTGATGAGTCCGTGGACGGTGATGATCTCGGCAATCGACTTGGCTGCGACCGACAGCGTGTCGTCGGCCTTGCCGAAGGCGGCCGTCAGCGACAGGTCGGGATAGATTTCGCGCAGGCGCTCGTTGTTGATGACGAGCAGTGCGTCGACGTGCTTCGACATCTCCTCGACGCCGTCGAGGGCCTGGTCAATCTTGCGGGCACCCTCGAAGCGGAAGGGGATGGTGACGATGCCGACAGTCAGAATGCCCATCTCCTTCGAGATGCGGGCGATGACGGGTGCGGCACCGGTGCCGGTGCCGCCGCCCATGCCTGCGGTGATGAAGGCCATGCGCGTGCCGTCGCTGAGCATGTTCTTGATGTCGTCCGAGCTCTCCTCGGCGGCCTGGCGTGCGCGCTCGGGCTTGTTGCCGGCACCGAGACCCTCGGAGCCGAGCTGTAGGTGAACGGGCACGGGCGAGTCGTTGAGTGCCTGAGCATCGGTGTTACAGAGTACGAACGTGACGTCGTGAATGCCCTCGCGGTACATGTGGTTGACGGCATTGCCGCCGCCGCCTCCGACGCCGATGACCTTGATGTAGCTGCTGCCCTCCTTGTCGGGTTCGCCGAAGTCGAGGATGTCGATGATATTGTTGTCTGCCATAGTTGTTTGTTCCTTTCTTTTTCGTTATTACTTCTTCTCGTTATCTCGTTCTTACTCGTCCTCGGGGCCGATGATGGTGCGGCCGAAGTTGACGATGCCCTTCTTGAATTTGTTCCACTTGGAGTTCTCGCGCTTGATGCGGGCGGCTTCGGCAGCCTCGGCTTCCGCCTTCTCGCGGGCCTCGCGCTCTTCCTTCTCGCGCTGGATGCGGGCCTCCTCCTCGGCCTTCTGCTTCTCGGCCTCGGTGCGCACGACGCCAGCAGGCACCTCGCCGGGCTTGCGGGCGGGGCGCTGGTCGTCGGTGCCGGTGGCTGAAGCGGCTGCCGTTACCTGCCCGCCGAAGAGGTCGCCGTTGGGGTCGATGGGCACGCCGGCGCAGTTGATGTCGCCCTTGGCCAGCAGTCCGAGCACGGTGTTCATCATGCCGTTGCGCGACTTGATGTCGTCTGTGCCGCCGGTGATGGTGTGTACGGGGAACTTGGCGACGCGAATCTTGTCGATGTGCGTGTGGTTCTGGAAGGCCCGCTCGATGTTCTTCATGTTGGCGCCGCCACCGGTGAGGATGATGCCTCCGAGCAGCTTGTCGCAGTACTCCGAGGGCACCTGGTACCAGGCGTTCTCGACGATTTCCTCGAGACGTCCTTCCACAATCTCGATGAAGCGGCGGCTCTCCACCTGGCGGTCCTGGTCGATGGAGTACTTCAGGTTATTGTCGATCTCGTTGTTGTCAGTATAGGCAGAGGCATATTTGAGCTTCATCTTCTCGGCATCGCTCTCCTCCATCTGCAGCGTGGCAATGTCCTTGCTGATGTTCGAACCGCCAAGCGGAATCACTGCGAGGTGGCGCAGGATGTTCTTCGTGTAGACGGAGACGGTGGTCGTGTCGGCCCCGATGTCGATGAGGGCGCAGCCTGAGCGGCGCTCGGCCTCGGTCAGCACAGCATCTGCCAATGCCAGAGGTGCGTTAAGCATCTCGGCAATGGCGATGCCGGCCACTTCGAAGCACTTATTGAAGTTTTTATAGAATGCCTTGCGTTGCAGGATGTTGAGGTAGTTACCCTCGAGGCGCGTGCACTGTATGCCCACCGGGTCCTGCTGATATTGTGAATCGACCTTGTATTCCTGGACGGCTGTGTCGAGGATTTCCTGGTCAGGGTAGTTCATGTTGCGGTTGGCGTCGACCAGCTCGTCGACCAAGGCGTCAGTAACGATGGTTCCTGCGGGCAGGTCCTTGGCGACGACGTTACGCACTCCGCGTATGGACTGTCCTCCCACGCCAACGTAGACCTGCTTAATTTGTGTCTTCAACTGGGCTTCCAACTTCTTGACGATGCCCTGCAGGCATTGGGCGGTCTTGTCGATGTTGTAAACCACTCCCTTGCGGATGAAAGCCGAAGAGTCTTCCTTGGCAACGGCCAGCACCGAGATGCTGCCGTCGAGGTTCTTCTGTCCCGCAATACCGGTCATCTTCGATGAGCCGAGTTCAATTGCTACTATAAATTCCTTTGCTGCCATACTTCTATTGTCGATATAACGTTATAACGATATTACGGTATTATGAATTACGTTTCTTGCATATTATCTGGTTGTCGAACTCCACGCTGATGCGTTCGTAGCGGTCCCAGCCAGCGTGGCTAAGCCCGTACTTGTAGAACTTGCGCAGGCGCTCCAGCTTCTTGGGCACCTCGTTTGGCGCGCCGAGATAGACGATGTGGTCGCCGACGCGCGGCACCAGCTCCAGCGTGCCGTCGCTGAGCACGTTCAGCTGTTCGGCCTGGCGCTGCCAGAAGTTGTCGGCCTGAATCTGCATGGCCACAGGAGCCAGCCGCTTCTGCGCGTACTTATGGCTGAAGCTGCCAGTTGCCACCAGAAGATTGCCGCCCAGCCGGCTGTGGGGCAGGATGTCGCCACGCTCGTCGACGTAGTACTGCTCGCCGCCGGCCGTCATGACGTGTAGCACGGGCTGGCGCTGCGTCAGGTTGATGCTGACGTGGCCGTTCT
>JAEEGJ010009349.1_pt1 | contig 26291 bp, 23 predicted proteins | sample 8958761 | NCBI WGS metagenome assembly JAEEGJ01 (sample SAMN16246546, study PRJNA631951) | gut metagenome | biome: gut microbiome; feature: rumen; material: RS-attached | host: Bos | place: Iran: Karaj | collected 2018-10 | reverse complement strand
ATCGCAGTTGTCACCAACAACGATGGCAATATCGACTTCGACACATCATTGAGAGACGATGACGATAAGGAGGCCACCCATTTCTGGCCCATGATGAGCATCGATGACTACTTGGGTTGGGATGCCCTCGCCTCCTTCTTCTACCCGCCTTGTCACAAGGTCTGTCGCACTCTCTTCAATGATCAAGAGGAGCTCATCCCCTACTTCGATGCTTGGCAATACGATTACTCTGGCGAAGGCACACTAAAATACAAAAAAGTCAAGCGTCCCCTCGACAAATTCCGTATCGAGCCATGGGCTGCCTGGTCCATCAATGAGGAGTATATTGTTGAGGATAATATTAACGAATCAAACAGAAAGGCATAAACAATGGGCGTATATGCACACCGTTTTATAGAAGTCCTCGACAAGGACAACCATTGGCACTTGCTACCACTATGGAGCAAGTACAAAGAAAGTAGTTACAGCCAGCCCGATCTGGTTACCATCTTGCCGATGCCTTTCACGACCGCAACATGCAGTTAATCATCAAGATGTTGGCCAATGCCACCAACGCTTCCAAACCGACCGAGGTCGAGGAAGACGATTATTACCGTTCCCCAAGAGTTACCTTTGATGACTATCTCGAAGATTACATAAGCGTCATGGCCGAAGTGTTCAAGATCCACTTCCTCATCAGCGAAGTCGATTTCATCCACGATCCCGCCAAAGTCCGAGTGGTGTTCTTTTATGTATAAAAAATCAACAAGCAAGTAGAGCTTTTAAAAAACATAAACAATGAGAAAAACCAAAGACATAGTCTGTTACGACTTTCAAGGCTTTAAAAACAATTATTTATTCATTCCATAATCAATCACTGTGTCACAAACACCCGCCAGCTACCATCTTTTTCGCCCCGCTCCACATATTTCTTCTGGAGCAATTGGTCCAGCAGTTTCTGTATGGCAGCGATGCTGATGCCCGTCTCGTCTCTCATATCCGCCAGCGTCAGCGTTGGCTGCGTACGCATAGCGTTCAGAATTTTCGTGTAATTCGGTGTGCGGAAAGCAATTCTCTCCCCATCATACCACCACACATTATCATCACGCTCGCTCACAAAAAGCACGTCATTATACACCTCCGTTGCCACCAACTCGTTGAAGTACTTCAAGAAAGGCCTGATGTCCTTAACCTCAGCATGAGCACCGTCGCTTGGCACTGGTCCCACTTCTATATCAGCCTGATGCAGAGCCTCCAAATATTCGCTCTTCTTTCTGCTCCTTACCACTATCATCGGATAGTCGTGTCGCGAAAGGATAAAGTTCACCATCAGGCGGGCTATGCGCCCATTGCCGTCCTCAAACGGGTGGATGCGGATGTAGCGATAATGAAACAGAGCCGCCAGTTCGATAGGCGACAACTTCCCTTCCTGCTCAGCAGCATTGTACCATTCCGCCAGATCTGTCATCAGCCCTGGCGTCTCTTCTGGCGAAGCATACTCGAACTTTCGGAGCAGCGAGTGCCGTCCAAACTCGCTTGGTAATGGCCGAGTCGCGTCGAAAGTCAACGAAGTTAATCTATCGCCATATCGGGTAATCACACTATTCGGTCGTGTCTTGTACTGCCCCGCATGTACCGTATAGCTTGTCTGCACACCACCTGGCAGATTACGATATACCGTATAATCCTCCCTCAACAGCGTCTTGTGCAGTGTACGGATGAAGTTCTGTGTCAGCGGCATCTCCTTCACGCGAGCCTCCTCAGTCATCATCTTCAGCCCCACGTTGCTGGCCGTCATCTCCTGCACATCCCGCACGTCAGCCTCTCCAATCACCTTACCAAACAGCAGCAGAATCTCCGTCTGTCCATACGTCAGCGTATTACCCTCTATATGGTTGCTGTTGTAGTTAAAGTCCACGGTAAACCTGCGGCTCAACCTCTCCCTATCCTTCTCCGATAGAGGTTGCAACTCCTGCCAAGCAGCCAGTGCTTTTTTGACATTCAGATACTTCATACCGTTCGAATCTTTGTCATTTCGGCTGCGAATATACAAAAAAAATCCCTAAATGGTTGTAACGTTACAACCTTTTTAACGTTATTCTCATGGGAAAAGGCCGATTTCGATCAGAAATCAGCCCTATTTTTACATTTTTTACCGTTTTAGGCACAGTTGGCTTTCACCCCAAAAGCCTTCGCAATCATTCATATTGATTCTTCCGTTTATATAGTTCCGTCAATTCCAGAAGTATTCCAAACTTCTCCACCCTCTCTTCTTTCAGCTTCCCAGCATTAAGAGCTTTCCTATTCGCCTTCACCCAATTCAGCATGTCATGCTCTTCTATTCTATGCCGCGAAGGATTCCTATGGTTTTCCTCCAAGAACCCCATCACCTCCTCGTATCTCGCCAACCACCGTTCTTCCTGCGTCATTCTTCCTTTTTATTAACAATCAGATTTCAATAGCCTCGCCATCCGCCAAATAGTGAACGTCTAACATGGATTTCAACTCATCTGGATCTTCTGAACGGAACAATCTCGTCATCCGTCCGTCACAATAGTTAAAAAATAGTTTCACTGGCCGCTCAGAAGAAGCCGCCACTATTCTTGCGATTGTCTCTTTATTGGGCAAGCAATGGCGATTGATTCCATCAGAACTAATGATATACCTTTCTCCAGCTATCATCTTAAACAAATCTAAGCTATTATTACCCGAACTCCCATGATGAGAAAGCAGTACTACATCACACCTTAGTTTGCCCGTCTCGCTATAGCCAAGCTTTGACAACGAATCCATAATCACAGACGGTACAGAGTCGGAAAGCCATAAGATTCGCTTACCTTTAAGTTCAAATATAGCAGCAATGCTACTCGCATTCTCAATATTGGTATCTTCTTGAAAACAGTCTGCTTTGAAATGATGTAATGGCGTGGCATAGTCATCCGTTGCACTTCCTGCTTCTACACTTGTCTCATCAGTTTCCGACTTGCAAAATGGACGTTTGTTTGAATACTTTTCTCTCAACAACCTCAACTTGTCTGCATCTGGCGAAAGTATGATAACTTTCAACCCATCAATCTCAAAGGTTTGTTCTGCGATAACATCCTTTACGTCAGAAGGGCTATTTGTAGCGATGTATTCATAGACATTGTCTCCAGAAACAATTCCACACGGTACACCGTCTCTATTATCGTGCGGCTTATCTACGGCGTATTTCCTTGGAGCATTATATATCCAGCGGCAAACAGCGTTTTTAAGACTGGAATCCGATTGGATTTCCTTTATAAATTTGCTTGCACCACCAATGTGATCATCATGTATATGAGACAAAAACAGAGCATCTATCTTTTCAGAATCCTTAATTAAACTCGAAACTACACCCTTCAGAACCGTGGTGTAAGTTCTAGCGTGCCCCATATCAAGTAATATGTTACGGGGTATACCACTTTCACCCTCATATCTCAAGTGAAAAGCATCTCCACACATCGCCTTATAACAAATGAGCCTCATATCACACCCTTTTATAAGTCTTTAGTGTACCAACAGGATTCTTGCTGTCATCCAAATAATAGATACCGCATGGATCATATTCGCATAGACAACCCATACCTCCGCTGACATATGCTCTCTTTTCTCCTCTAACTATCCATAATATGGTCAGTTCACTTTGTTCAAGGAAATCCAAGAGAGGGGCCTTCTTCACCAATATTTGGTCATACCCATAGGTTATTGCTATAGGCTTACCGTTTTTGTCAACATATTGACCATCATGAGCATCATAATCCATCCCCATTCCTTCAAACAATTTCCGGCAAGGGATGCTGTATTTGCTAATTGTACCAGATTGGTCGCCTTCAATATGCCCACATGCCTTCTCTGTCGAAAAGATGAATGGGACGTTTAGTCCCTCTATCGTATCAGTCCAGTCTTTCTCGTTTCGATACACATCTTTATATGCTGGCGACCAGAACTTTTCTCGATTTACTAGATATTGCCAATCATCTGACGGTACTTCAACACTTCCCCACAAATTTCTATTATCAAGTGACTTGATTGCCTGATCAACGTTTTCCTTTTTCAATAGGATCGCATCTATATACAAACAAGCGTCATGTCGCTTTAATTTATACTCATGTTTTTCCTTGCCTAGATCTTTAGGCTCATCCCAACTTTTAGAGTTATTTAAAGTAAGCCATTCGGTTCCACTATCATCAACTTTTTGAATCATCGATATAGGATCGGGCAAGTCTCTTACCAAAGAAGTCCATGATTCGTCAGAGCCATCATATTCCCAATTGTCAAACGATTCCTCTTCATACCATTTTTGCTCTACTTCTTCGGGTAATTCATCATCAACCACCTTCGCTCGTGCTATCATGGAAAGGTTAATGTTTCTCAAAAAAGATTGCCATGTTCCGTGAAACACTTCGTATCCACCAGACCCCTCATTCGCATAATCATCTTCAAATCTGTAATTGTCAGCCAAAATACCCATAACCTCATGAAATGCTATCCATTGGTATTTCTTTCCGACACGGTCTATCCTACCACCTTCAGAATTACGGAATGTCCAATCCTTTGCAAAACGATCGTACCTTCCGTGAAGTTCAACGTCAAAGCCTAATTCGTATGCCCTTTTGACCAGCCAATTTCTTAGCCCATTCGTTTCAAATCTTCTATAATATCGCTTTCTCAAAGGGATTTCTTTAACATAAAAGGGTATCATCACCTCATTCATTGCCGTCAGTTGTTCCTCTGTCATCATCTTCTCTATACCCTGGCAAAGAGTATCAAACAACTTATCGCGATAAGTCTTCGGCACTGTCTGACCATTCAATTCTCTAACAGCCTTCCCCTCAGAAACCATCCTGACAAGCTTCTTCATATCACCATTGAACAAGCGTTCAGCTTTTTGATATGCTTTCTCCTCGGCAAAAGATATCGAATAAAAATGATCAATTGTGGGTTCAGCCAATTTATTCCAGAAATCAGCCAACCCACCTTTAACAGACTCCCATATCATGTTGTGTTCAGCACCATTTCGTTCCTTGAAGTCTGGCGCATCGTAGCTGATATGCAGATTCTCCACCTCTTCATCTGTCGGCCATTTGGGAAGGGGGCTGGAATATGGCGGGCAAACTTTTCTCATATTAACACGGGAAAGCCCCGTTTTATAGTAGGCATACTCAACGATATTCCTTGCATGATCCCTAAGTAGAATATCTTTAGGTGGGGTGCCATGCTTAAATATGATATCATACACATACCTGCCTAGTTTCTCAAGATTCTTATCAGAGGATGTTCTCAAAGCAACGCCATAGGCAACTGCAAATAATCGCTCATAAATATACATGTCATCCACCTTTTCAAATGAACGCATGATTTCAATAAGCACATCAACTTTCTCAGAAAGAAGATTCACAAGCGCCTTAGTTGCTTCATCACGATGTTTGATATATGTTGACGATAGTAGCCAGCAAAGCATAGTTGCCGCCAATCTGGCTGATTCCGAATCAGTATTCTCGGAAATGTCATTTGACCAGGCCCAATCAATCAAACGCCGTAAAGGATTAGCGCATTTTTCATCATCATACCCAGCACATCCATTAAAGAAAAACTGGAAAACTCCGTCTCGTTGCGGCATTGGACAACGCATCATCATTGCGTGAAAATAATCAGCATTGAACGGGTGATTGAGAATCGTTGATAGTTCTGTCAGTTTGTAATACCAAAAATCTGGGTCGATTCTGCAGAATTTGGAATTCAAGAACCCTCTTATTGCATCCTTGTTAATGGATTCAATTGATCGCCAATTCAAACTGCTTATCTGTGCTTCAGCTATGAAATCAAGACAAGAATTATAATCTCTCTTTAGGTCTTTCTTAGGAATAAAGCGGATTAGTTCGGATATTTCATGGCCAAAGATTTCTGGTATTAAGATAGCAAAGGCTTCCATGATACCCTTGTACAGCCAGTGTGATTCAACAATAATTTCGCGCAATGCTTTATCCTCTTTAACACTTCCCGCGAACGCCTCCCAATCCTGGTATTGCTTGATTGTCTCTCTTGCAATTATAAAGTCGCTAATCCTTTGATAACTGAAAACAACGCAGTCTTCTTTCTCATCACCGAATTGTGGCTTTGTTTTGAGAAGAATATTATTGTCTATTAAGTCAGCAAGTAACGAAGGACATGTCGGAAATGCAGTCTGTAGCATCCGGTCTGCATCTTGCTTACTAAGAAGATTATATTTGGCTTCGAAAATGGGGATTGCCAATAATCTGACAGATGCACTGACAACGTCCCTGTATTTATATTCCGCTCTTTTCTCTTCAAACTGCTTATCCTGAACACAGAAATACTGGTTAAACAGTGATGAAACGCCATTAAAACCTTTGGGGAAATCTTTTTCACCGGAAGACTCCAAAGTATCGCATACTATCTTAAGGAACAAAGGATTGCAGAACTCAGGTGTTAGGATAGGGACATTGGGCAGATTCAGTTCATAAGCCAAACAGAACTGCTTCACAGCTTCATATTCCAACCCCTTAAATCCTTTATGTTCAATAACCGTCGCTTTGCTACTTGTTTGAACGTCATCTGGAATTACATCATCATAGTAAGTATCGCGGACTGATACTACCAAGCCTATCGCAGGATAATCTTTTAGCGATTTGATGAGTCCAGAAAGCCTGTTTTTCCACAAATTAGCGTGGCTTCCTTCATTCAGCGCATCGATCATCAACATAGACCGAGAACCGACTTGGCAGCCAATCTGATTAAAACTTGACAAGAATTCTGGGAAAGTTCCTGCAAACCCTATTTTTGAGGTAATGACAGTTTCATAGTTTCCGTCATTAAAATCAGTTCCAAGGAACAGCAGCGTTGGCAATCCCTCTTCTATCCTGTTGCTCGCCACATCACCTAACAAGTGTGACTTTCCGCATCCGGCTTCCCCTTTAACAATCATGTAAGGGTGATTAGCCATGTCTATCTTCAAGTCAGCATAGTCCTCTGTGAATTTGTATAAATCACGCGATATTTCTGTCAGCCTTGATTCGTCTGCCTCCAGTTCGTTCCTGGCCTTTTCATTATCACTTGTTAGAGTATACTCCGAATAAAGATTGTGACGCAGTTCCTCTATTTCACTCTGCAGGTCTTCTGCCCGTTTCATCAGATTGGAGAAATTGATGGTCTCCCCTACGCTCATGTCCAATCCTGACAAAGCCGTTACGAAATCTTCCCTAAGTAGTCTTAAGTCTGCTTCCAGTTTTCCTATCCGGTTGGAGTCAGGTCTGGTTCTGTAGTTCTTTTCCGTCAACCAAGAATCAATTGTCCTGTTAAGTCGCTTATAATAGAGCGGCGTTTTCGCCACACAATCAAAATATCTGGCTGTTCCTGTTTTCACATTGACTTTCTGGCAATATCTAGGACCTAGGTTCGCCACAGAATCTGTCACGTTGCTTTCAAAGGACTTATGCCCCAAACCATGGTGTCCCAGATAAGTCAATGGCAATTTCTTCTTGTATTCATGATCAAGAAGATCATTAAAGGACGTCAATCTTTGGGCATATATAACCTTGCCTCTCTCCACATCCGTGAATCGAGTGAATATACCGTTGATATATAGTTCTTCACATGCCTCAACAAAAACCCCAGCACCAGACATTCCCTTAATAGTATCCTCTCCGTAGTCATCTGGGGTTGTAAGTTGAAACTCTAATCCAGACGGCAACTCCTGACGGTAATTCATTTTGAGTGTCACTAAAGACGATTCCCCGGCTGCGCTTGTCTGATCAAGACTTGCAATAGGAAACCCTTTAGTAACGGCTTCGTCAATTCCCACATTTTTATCAACCACATAGATTGATGGGAGGTCTGGGTTAATTGAAGCGATCTCTTTCTGGCTGAGAACAATAATACCCGCATCATCAACTGAATGTCGCAAGATTGTTTGAATGATGGGAGTCACGTATTGATAGCTGCGACTAATTGGACTATATAATCGTATAGACACCCTATCCTTTTCAGCCAATCCAGAAAGACAATGCTTTGCGGTCAAGACATACACCCTTCCAGATAGCGACTTGTTGTAATAAAGAACTCCTGTCCCCAATTTCTCCTTGGAGGCATCTTCTTTATGCAACTCAACCGTTATTTGTGTTATTATGTCAAGACAATTAGCCGTCATATGAATTATTTCAGCTTATTCAATTCCTCCCAAACACATTCAGATACCCGAATATCTTAGTCATCTCAGCATTCGAGAATCCCAACAAATCCAAATACGCTACTGCTCTCATATTCTCAAAAATCAATCAATTTAATCTCTAATGCCTCCTGCAATTGCATCAGCACATCCTTTTTCATTTTACTCAATGGCCTGTCGCTATATACTGATGCATTCATCTCTGTGCCAAACACCATTCGGTAGGCATGTTCCTTCGAAATACTGCCACCATAAGCCTTCATTACCTTGTCTCTCAAGTCAAGCAGATATTCTGGAGTATTCTTATACGCGAACTCCAAAATATCTTTCACTTCGCTGTTTGCGTATGGGTTATATACCTCTTCAGTCTTCAGCAACTTGGCAGTTTCTTTTTCTTCTGGCGAACAATTGGCCAGCTTCAGCTTCCACTGACCTTCTGGGGCAGGTTCATATTGAAAACGAAACTGACGCTCTTCACTCGATTGATACGGATGTACATGTTTTCCATATTCAAAGTCATTTCGCAACTTTATGCTCCGGTTGCAAATAGGGCATGATGGTATCAGATTATAAAGACTCATAGACAGCAAGGGATGCAGGACTTTAGGTAGCCAATGATCAAAATCTGGCCTTGCTACTGTCTTGCCATCTTCGGTCTCTACCGTGAAAGAATATATGCGGTTACAATAAACACAAGTCCTTGTGCCTATACGTTTGGCCAAGTCATAAGCCACCTCTTTATCCCCTGATATTCGACCCTTATAGTCAAAAGCATTGAATATTTTTTCCTTGGAGTCACCTGCCTCGTCTTTCTCCTTAATCTGGTTTTCCAATTCTATGTTAAGTGGATATAGCTCTTGCGGGGGTGCTATTAGTAGCCTTTCTATTACATCCTTACCCCCTTTTGGCATAATTACCTCAAGTACCTCGTCATTCAACTCTGCATTTTTAAGTGAATCGGCGATGTCATCAAGGAACTTATCCTTATACCACGTTAAGGTTTCCTCCGAAGGTGATTTTAAATGCCACATACTTAACCGAATATTCTTTCATACTCCCTTTTCAACGCATCCCTCATGATGGGTTCATCCAGCAAACCTATGGCTTCTCTCAGACTGCGCATTGAATAAAGTATTCCGAAGTCTTGCTCACTTAAGCTACCATCATCCTCTGTAGGCAGGAAGCCCATGTACTTTACCAGCTCAGGGTTCTCACGTTTAAACTGCGTCAAATCAAACGGCTCATTCTCTTTCCGCTTCTTCGCATCGTAAATAGCTAATGCAACGATAATTTCATTGATTACCTTTTGAGCATAGTCACCTATCGTACCGTTCTTCATAAAAAAAGGATGACGCAACAAATCATGAATATTTGCACCGAATGTTTGGAACTTCAAATCTACCTGTACCCCTTTCTCCAGACATAGAATATCATTCCTCGTTATATCCGACAGAATAAATGGAGAATGCGTCACAAATACCAGATTCAGGCTCTTTAATCTGCTTAGCCCTGCTCTGGATATCTGTTCCAGCAGGTAGTTCAAATAACTCTTCTGGTATTCTGGGTGGTAGTATAGTTCAACCTCCTCCATCACGATACACACTTGGTTGTAAGCTATCATTCCATCTCCTTCTTGATTATCATCCAAATTCCTCAGATGATAAATTAAGGAGCCAACTGTGTTTAGCCGCTGGATCATACCCGAGCTGAGAGTATCCAAAGGAAAATAATCCTTTCCGTCGAAAAGAACGATATCTCCCACAAACACAGGGCATGGCAAACGCCATTGAATCTCTTTAAGGGGAATCCCTGCCATTTGGCGGTTCATATCATCAAACGACAAGAAATAATCGTATGAGATATGAGGAAAGTCGCATGGTTCTGCACCATAATACTCTTCCTCTTGCTTCAAATAGCGAACCGTCTGCTTGAACTTCAATGTTCGGTAGTCATTTGTTCGCATGATTAGCTTCAAATCCTGAATAATGGTACCCAGAGCATCCCCATTGGGCCACTCCCTTGTCAGCGGTGTATATTTATCCTCCGTTAAATAATAAGCATTACAGAATCCCTTATAAGTTTCAGCTATGGAAATAAACTTGTAGATCAAATATAGCTTTGCGGCATTTCTCGGCTCTCTGCTATTCTTCAATGCATCATCCAGTCTTTCTCCCTTAATGCCGAACTCATTTGTTTCCGTAAGTGCACGCCAAACTAACAGGACAAGCAACAGCCGATAAAACTGCCGGTAGTTCAGTTTTGACAAATCACCCGAGGTGTTAACCAACATACCAAACTCCCGTCCAAATTCATTCCTTGGACGTTTTTTTGTTTTTGGGTTAATCGGATATGCAGTATTATTGATAAGAGTTAGATATCTTCGCAAATCTGTTTTTCTTGATCGTCTTTTGTTCGACAGATACTGGTTGCATAATTTTACTAGTGCTGGATTCTCTGCAAGTTCCGCTCTGAACCCGCCCCAAAAATCATGAAATCTCGCAATTATCTCATTCTGGTTCTTTTCCTGAGATTGCTCCGAGGTCTGCAATGCATCCCATACCAGATCGTCTTGAAATGTATCATTGAAGTACTTCCTAATCGTGGTCTTCAGGAACTTGCTTTCTTTCTCCAGGGAGAATGCATAGCCCACAGCTTTCTCATTGCTGCTAACCATTCTCACCTCATCTTGGCCGTCGCTGCTCACAAAAATCGACATCAGCCTTTGTTTCGACAAGTACTCTTCTTTGTTGATATCAATAACACCTTTTGTCCTCATCGGATTCAGGACAACTGGCGTTTGATACGAATCGTTCTTGTGAAACAACCCGTCAATCCAATAACCGTCATCGCTATTCCCGCCCCCTAATGATGCTGCAGTATATGCATAGAGCGAATAGTTGATAACCATGGTATAAAACAGGTCTGGCACAAAGTGTTCCTGTAAAAACCGCTTTTTCTGTGCGTCGTCCCCTGCTATCTTCAATTTCTCTTGGCCATTTTCATACCACGACACCGTTTTTCCCTCACATTTAATAGCATAAATGGAGTCGTCTATCTCATAATAAAGAATCGCATTCACCCCATCTACATACTCCAAGGTCGGCTGATCCTCAAGGAACCCTCGTGTATATGCAAAGTTATTCAGTATGCGCAGCATCACCTCTAGCAAAGAACTTTTGCCATCGCCATTCTGTCCAACGATTGCATTTACAGATACCTCCAGTGCTCCCACTACTCTATCAATGTTATACATTGTCTGAGCGAAGAAGTTCCCGGTCACTTCCCTGTTCAGGCCAAGTGTCAGTTCGTTATACTTATCCTCAACATATCTGGATGAGAACAAGTACACTTTCTCTTCTTTCAGCTTTTTCCTAACGTATGGTTCACATCCGTCAAGTATCTTTATCGCTGCTATTCTAAATCCCATCGCTTATTGCTATATATTATTTAACGCACAAACAGCCACAACCCTCTATCTCAGATTGCAGCTGTTATCCTATCTCTCATTCCTATCCCAATTAATCCATTCCACCAGTGGCACCGCCGTAAAAGCTTCCAATTCCTCAACATTCAATTGCGGCATCTCAGTTGTCGGTATTCCCTCAATCACCTTGTCTTCATACCTCGCAGGCCTCGCCATCAGATAGTATTCTTCATCCATTGGGTCAGTCGTTAGAGGAGCAAACGAATAGAATCCTTTTCTTGCCATCACCACAAACGATGCCAGATACCTGCCTATCTCATTTGCTTCCTCCAGTCTCAACCATCGTCTCAGCAACTCTTCATTATACCACACGCCGCCCTCATCACGCCACTCGGCCATGTCAATACCCGACACCGCCGCATAGACCGTTTTCAGCTTTTCGTCCGTATAATCCCTCGGCAGCTTATGGCCCATCGAAGCTACATGGATGTTAATCCCGTTCACTCGATAGAACCAGTCTATATCACTGTCATAATAAAACTCGTCAGAATGCACTTCAGCCATTTCTTAACCTGAAAAGAGTAATACAGTTCATACAATATGATCTTGGCAGTCCTGTCCGGCAGACATACGCTATGCTGAACTTCAGGTGGTTGATGTCGCTATGAGCATCATTATTCAGACATCTGTTGGCAGCATGCACTTCTGCGCAGCGACCTATCATATTTTGGCAAAACTGGTTCGATTCCATTTCAGCATCACTTCCAAGCCGATGTCTATATGCGCGCACCAAATCCCGATGTCTATTATTCACATTCAGGAAATTCCCGCTAAAGCCCTCAAACATTTTCGTGCTTCCAGCCATAGAGCACACATCCACCACCAGATGACGCTTTTTAAATTGCGCCCAGGTCTTACACTTGGTATAATCCTCCAGCCTGCTGAGTATTTCCGTCAGACTCATCCCTACTGCTGCCCCTTGCTTCCATCTCACCGTATGCGCCGCTATCAAGGCACACCTCGCATCAAGGCTCCTTTCCAACAATGTTCTCCTCCTTGCATGTGGCCGATATACAGGTAACTTGGGATTACCACTCCCCATATTTTTCCACATATACAACCCTGCATTCGGATAGTCTATACATTTATACAACACCTCATCCACACGACTTTTGCATGGTTCAAAAGTCATTTCAAACGTATTGCTGCAATGAGGACAAACAATCCTTGTTATCAGCGATGAATGCAACGTCATCCAAATCCTAGTCGCCCTATTATCATCCCTGATATCCTCAGTGATAATAAGGCCTGGCCTTAGGCAACACGGACAAATAATTCTCTGGGGTTGAAACATCATCTACAAACCACCAACTTAAACCAGAAAAACAATACCATTATGACGCCAATATTCCCATCACTCATCCCTCTCCTTTTCCAGCGCTATCAGCCAGTCAAAGAAAGCCACAGGATCTTCGCCCCCGCAATACTTATCAGAAATCTGTTTCAAAGCCGTCATTGACGTTTCCGAGTCAAACTGATATTCAGCATTAAAGCTCGGTGACGATATCGCATACAAATCGCCGTCTTCTGATACTTTTGTTACAGTGAATACTGCAGAGTCGTATTCCCCTTGCGACTGCAATACCTCGCACAGGTCCGACCGTTCCGCATTATTCAGATACTCAAAATCGTCCAGCAGATTCTTGACATCAAAATCTGTCTGACCTTCAACATCTTCGGTTTCAATCTCAAAGCCGTACGATTCCAGTTTCTTTCGTATCTCGCTTAGTATCTTTTGCTTGCGCAGATGGAAGAACACGCTCTCTTTCTGCTGTGCTAAAGCCGTCAGCATCTCATCAGTCAGGAAATACGCTGCCAGATTATCACACTCCTGGCGACCATTAAGAATCTCTACAATGTCACTTCTGTCATCGCTCGTCAGCAATGCAAAGGCACTGGCTGGCTTGTTCCCCTTGTTATAGTAATATTCCCCGACATATGTCAGATTAGCTTCTGGCTCCGCTTCCCGTCTTATCAGCACCTGACACATGGTAATAAAGTTGCTGGCCGCAGAACCCGATCCAAACTTGAAGTTAAGCTTCTCATCCAGATCTATCTTGTCGTAGTCTATGGCCGTTTCCTTTTCACCCTTCAGAAACTCATCAAACCGTTTGAAAATAGAGCGTACCACGCCCAGTGAACTGTTCTGGAACATCTGCTGATACGTCGTGTAGAAAAACCACTTCTCTAACTCATCCAATTGTTTCTCCGTTGGGTTCTCAATTGTCTTGAAAAACAAGTGTGCAGCCGTTAGCTGTCTAGAGTAAGGCAACACCTTGTAGTCTATCACCCCACAACGGCGGTACAAGAACTCAACGGCTTTATTAATATCTTTTTTCAGTGGCGTAAACACAGTTGCCATATCAGCCTTCTTCAGAAACTCCAGCACCTTGTTCTCATAGAAGTTATGTCCTATGTAGGTGTAACAACAATTCAGGATGTCATCCGACTTGATACCTCCCAATCCATATTCTGAAAGGTTTCGAGTAATCTCCGCAATCTCTTCCGACACCAGCACACTTTCCTTGTTCTTATAGGTCAGAGCCTGTAGCATCGCCATCTTCGAGATGTCTGTTCCTTCCGAGTTGATACGCGAAAACACCGTACTCGACTCGTCCAGCGTGCAGTTCTCAATAATCATCTCACCTATCTCGTAGGTCTGAAGTATTGTGTTGATCTCCTTGATGCGGTTGATATAGAGTTTCGTCTTTTCCTCTGTCAGCCCGCTACTCATAATGTCTTGCAGCAGCCCCAACATCGTAAACGTATCATATATCTTCGACACCTCATAGATATTCTTCTTCCGGTTCCGCTTGTTTTTATACACAAACGAGTCCTCGTCCAGATCATAATACAATTGGAACTCCTCGGGTTTATCTGCTCTGTCCGTTACGCAACCATAGAAAGTCGTAGTGCGCTGCCTGCCGTCCAGTATATAATACTCTGGCTTTATCTCATTCGATATCTTTTCTGTCAGCACATCCCTTACTGGTGGTATATCTAAATCCTTGGGCTTCCAGAGGATTATCGAACCTATGGGATAGCCCTTCGATATACTGTCAAACAGATCCAGTATCTGGTTTTTCTTCCAAACATAGTCCCTCTGGAAGGCAGGTATGGCATACGTACCTTCTTCTAGTTTGGCTGCAATCTCGCGCAGATACTCTCGCTCCGGTTTAATGCTTATTCTCGCCATATCTTTCTATACTATTTTCGCTATCTTCAAAAGCAACAGGCAAAACTCCGAGTAGGAACCGTTATGAAACACGAAGGTTCGACATTGGCTCTCAAACTCTGCCATTGTCATACCCTCGCTTATCGATTCCATCATTGTCTTATCATACCCATGCTCATCGTTCTTGAATTTGTAATAATCATAGTCTGCACTTGCTCTTGCCTCAGTCATATCAACGCCCTTGGCCTCGTATTTTTCAGGAGGGAAGTAGTTCTCTATGGCATTCTTCCACAACATGTGCCATACATAGCCATTGTAGTTGAAGGTGTTGATGTCATCTTCTACTAAATGCAGGTGGTCTTTATTAACCAAATACTCAAACAGGTGTTTCTTCTTATCATCGAAATAGGTCGCATCTCTTGTATCTCTATCAAACACCATACATACCTTCTTACGGTATTTGCTGTAGTATTCTCCTTTATTCTTCATCTCCGCAACGGCCTTGAATGCACCGAAGCCGCCACCATTCTCTGGAACCAGCAAGCAATCCTCAACTTTGTGCTGAAGATATCTAAACACGTTTCCAAACTTTCTGTGATTCGTATAGGCCCGTATCAGGTTCTTATAGATGTTCCATTCGTAAGGCCCGTTTTCCAACAACAGTTCCGATGGCTTAAACAGGATGATTCGTTGCTGCCACAAGGGGAAATCCGCCAACACGATTGTGGTAAGGTGCCTCTCCATGTCTTCTGGCAGCGACAAATACTCGCTGTAGCTTTGGAAAATCTCCTTGATATGGGGAGTGCCGTGTTGTTCCACGATTCCCCAGATAGCATCTACGATTCCTGCCCGTGGTTTGATATAGTGGCAATGCTCTATGATATTGCCTATCAATATCGCTTTATCCACAGGGTTGCCACCGTCGTTCAGATAATCCAGACTTATATCAACTATCATCGTCTCATCCTGTTGATTTCACGCAGCAACTCAAACCCCTCACTAAACACCCCCGTTGGCCAACTGCTCAGGTCGCCATTCTCATTGATGGTAATCTTCTCAAGGAATGCCACCTGCTCTTCCTCGTCACGATCCACAAAATATATCACAATGTCATCAGGACCGAAGTCCACATCAGGATTCACTACCAAATGGCGGAACCCAAGCAAAAGGTTTTCTGAGTGTGACTCGATTACATAGCTGCAATGTCTTTCTTTTGCCGACTGCCCAAGTCTGTATGATATGCAGGAGTGGCAGGCTGGATGCAAGTGAAGTGCCGGTTGCTCTATGGCATTGAGAGAACCTTCCTCTGCTATATACGATTGAGTAATGATGGGCAGCACTTGTGCTACGCCCTGCCCCACGCCCGTCATATTCGTTTTGTAACCATCCTTTGCCACTTGAAGGTTATATACTCCCGAACTATTTGCGGTATTGCCGAAGTCCAATTGTTGTCCTTCCAGATTCATTCCCATCCATTCCGACACCTTCCTATATAGCTCCTTGTCGAGTCTGTATGAATTCAGCAGAATGTTATAGGCACCTCGTCCGTCATAGCCAACAGTAAGAGTATTGTCCTGTCCCTGATATACCACACAATGCGGTGCGGGTATTCTGAATGGCCCAATATAGTTCACTTTTATTTTCAGGTCTTCTTCATTGATTCCCAACTGGTGGAACATATCCTTTTCAATCAGTCCATGTATCGACGACTTGTCATCTTGCAATAGTTTATGTCCCTCCTGTTCTCCATGAAACACCCTGTATTCCTCCAATGCAATGGCTCCTGCATTCGTAAAATAAGATGCATCGATTTTCACTTCATCAGAGTAGTGCAGCCCTAAGCTAAGGCCCGAAGTTCCACGTTTATAAAACAAATCTTCATATTCTGCTCCCATTGAGATGCCTTTGTTCGTCATAAGCAGAGGGTAATCAATATTGCCAGAAAGCATATTCTCCAACATGGGCAACAGTTTGAGCAGAGAACTCTTGCCGCTGCTGTTTTTACCTATTATCAGCGTAATTGGCTTTATCTCCATACTTGTCAAGTCTCGAAAAGCCTTATATCCTTTTATTCTTACCTCTCGTAGCATAAATATGAATCTTTATTATTTAAAACCTATATTTAGTTCCGCTCCTCCGTGGTTCCAACATCCTTTGGATGCCTCCCCCACTGTGGCACAAAAAGGTATGAACAAAACGCCCATACCCCTTTTACAATCTCTTTAATCATTTTTTCTTCACATTCAGTATCCCATCCACCTCATGCTCCACGAATGGCCCCTCCTTACACTCAAATATGCAGCTATCCGGTTCCATCGCTTCAATTGTATGCCACACACCTTTCGGGATGTTAACACCATATCTACCTTCTTCAGCACATAGCACTACGTCTTCGATTATCGTCCCATCATCCCTATGCGTAGTCACCCGCACCTTCCCTCTCAGAATCACAAACGTCTCATCCTTGGTTGGGTGCTTGTGTATCGGCACCTCAGTCCCCGGCTCCACTGCATTCAAAAATCGGTGGCACAACTCATCCAGGCTCTGATGAAAGTTATAGTTCATTCGCAAACGAGGAGATTCCTTCGCCTGCGCACCGACCTCATTCAATAGTTGTTCATCAATTATCTTCATACGCCCTAACCTTTTCCATCTCTATAACCTCTACCCAATCTCCTTCAGTACTCCGGCCGGCACATATGCTATCGCCACGCTCACCACACCTTCTATCTCCACTACTACCCTCTTACACCTCTTCACTCTCCTTATCACACCCTTCACGCCCTCAAACGCGCCGCCCATAATTTCCACACGCTTGCCTTCCTTCCCCACAACCGTCTCGTTGTCCAAAAACATCACGCTGTCGTCAGTCCTTGAAGCCACCCGCATAAAGTTCTCCATCTCCCTGTCCGCCACCATCATAATGGCATGTTCACCAACGGCCGTATGGTCCATCATATACCTCAGCGGCTCCAGCACCTCGTTCGTCTGCTTCAACTCACTCAACCGCTCCTGTGTCGACCGCACGAAAATCAGGTTATTGATAGCCGGCACCAACTCCCTCCGCAGTTCCGTATCACCGTCCTTCTGCCTTTCCACCACCTTATACCTCATCGGCACAAAGTTCTCTATTCCCAGCCGGTCCAGTTCCGCCTTCACCTTCATCTCCCGCTGATACGTCACCCTCATCGGAAACCACATCTTGGGGTCACCACACATCGTTGTGTCGCGTCCCGATACATTTCCCGTTTCTTTCGTCGTCATCATATCACTCTGGTCTTCAGTCGCTTTATGACTTCAACATTTCAATACCGATGCAATGTCGGTGCCTCCCGACTTCTTGCCTTTCAAGGTACAAAGATAGTGAAATATTTCTATTTTTCTACAATCTTATGCATTTTTTTAACATAATCTCTCATACCATCCTTTTCCGCCCTCGTCAAACATCGTAAAAACCGTTATAAACAATTCGCCCCTGCAACTCCTTCCAGAGTCACACAAGGGCTGATAAGACATCGGGGCAACTATCAAGCATCTGGCAGTAGTTTATGCCATGTACTTCAATCACAAATACTCACGTGCTGGTCATCTCTTCCAAGACCGTTTCAAGTCTGAACCCGTCCGCTCGAGCTCTGCCTTGCTTGCCTAAGCAAGAACTTTGATTGCCATAGTAAATACATTTTTGATACACAGGCCGATAAGAGAGTTTCATGTTCCATGTTTCAGAATCCAAGTATCTCTCGAATCACAGTGCAAAATTAAGGATTAATTTTCATATATCAGCGGCTTGTCCGCTGAGTCGAAACCCCGTTGTCCCAGATTCCGTGCGAGCACAAAAAAAAGGCCGATGCGTTAGCACCGACCTTAATATAGTATATTCAAATTTTCAGGATATATCACATTTGTGAGCCCCCGATTATCACAGCAGCTGCAGCAGATCGTAGTACATCGGAATCGTATCCCCTTTGTTCTCCTTGCGCATCAGTTTAAAGCCGTTACACTTGTAGAAAGGCACTGCCGACGGCAAAGCATCCACCGTCACAAAGCAGCAGCCCGTGCGGTTGTTGGTGATAAACGTATGCTTCACAAAGTCCAGAATGTCCGTTCCGATGTGCCGATGTTGGGCATTCACGTTCACACCCAAACGAGCAATCTTCACGGCAGGATAGTCGCTGCGATGCTTGCGGTGAGGGAAACTGTTGCGGATTCGTCGCCAAGTAGCCTTGTCAGATTCAGAAAGCGAGATGCGGTCGTTGGATAGCGAGAAGAATGGGAATCAGAAAGCAAAAGTAAGCAGAGACTGGATGGCACTTCATTCACGCTCTATGGCTACTGTCTCATGGCCAATCATTTTCATCTTCTTATCCGTGAGCGTGAGGAAACTATCGGAAACGTTGTCAAGCGTATAGCCTCCAGTTACGTTTATTACTACAATCATAAGTATCTTCGCGATGGTCACCTCTTCAAAGAGCGTTTCAAGAGTGAACCTGTCAACGATATTTCTTATTTTACCACCCTACTCCGTTATATCCATCAGAACCGACGAACGAAGCAAGCGCAGAGCGATGCTCGCATCACCTATGCCTTGCAAGGAGGAGGTCGAACATAGTTCAACCCCGTCAAGGCTGGTATCGTTAAAGAGGTCAAGGATTACGAATATAGCAGCTGGGGTGAATATACTGGGCAGGTAGAAACAGCCTTTCAGATTTGCGACACGCAGCCTGTTCTCAAACGAATCCCCTTCGACAATTTGAACGAATGTGTTAATGAACCATTGCCTAGCGATGCTTGTTACCTTGATGGTGATGAAGAACAGGCCTTCAACAGATACTCAGATGAAGAAGCCTGGAAAGTTATCAAGGAACTGACTGGTGCATCCAATGCTTCAGAATTCCAGAAGCTTGACCGCGGACGCCAGCGTGAAGCATTAAGAGAATTGAGAGACCTTGGTGCTTCCATCAGGCAGCTTCAAAGACTGACAGGTTTAGGCCGCGGTCTGATTCAGCGTATCTAGGGTACTTGTACCCCCCCGTGACGAGGACCCCCTGTCACACTTTGTACCATTCTGCGAAGCGTATAAGGCTAATTCTGTATGAGCTTTGTAACCTGAGCATAACTCTCCTTGACACACAAACTCACAGGATAGTCATTCTTACCTTGAGCGGCCACATATATCATTGTACCTTCCTCTGCCTCGTAAGGTGTAACCCAAATGATATTGGCCACATTAACCATTAAAGGCTCGTCATTATAATCAGTTAGTTCTATAAACTTTGTCATATTTTTAAAACATTATTTTGCCACCATTAGCAGAACCTTCTTCAGCATATCCAATAGCCTTTCGTCTGCGTTTTCATCAAAGTTCATCATGGTGCTGTATGTGCAATGTGCTTTACCATCATCCTGGATATTGTCAACATGAAAGGTGTTGGCCATGTCCGTAGATTTATGAAAGCGCAAATCCCCACGAGCATTTTTATACGCAGCCAAATTGAGATATGGTGCCAGATACATGAAGAAGCCTGTTCTGGATATTTCCTTGTTATCTATTGTTCTCCTAATCCTACTAATAATTTCTGCGTCTTCTATTCCAAGTTTGCGAAGTATGGCTATCAGCCTGAGTATTCCCTGATGAAGAGGAATGCTCTTACCCTCATTGTTCTGGCCGGTTGCTATACTAATAACTGAATAGCCAGTATTCTCCATTGCATGAACAACTTTGCGCACTGACATATTCTTGAAATCAGCAGGTTTGATAAGATTATTCAACAAGCTTGAACGAAGACCTGTTTCCTTTTCTATTTGCTGAAGGTAATACTTGTCTCGCTGCTCTTCCAATGAGTAGGTGAAATGATTACTGCTACAAAACTTCTCGATATAGCCTTCGAAATTGGCACCTTCACCATAGAAATGGCTATAGATACGCTGCACGTTTCTATAATCCATAACAAAGATAACCTTGTCTAAACCGAACTTGTTGCCTACCAGAGTTTCGTCAGGCTGAACCCCAAAACGATAACAGAAATCGATATGGGCAGAGAAAATGTTCAGAATACGGAAAAGATGTGCAGGATCTATTCTATCCAAATCCTCAATAACGAGTACAACGCGCTTATTAGGATGCTTATCTCTATATTGTTGCAGACACTGCTGTATAATGCTACTGATGGCATCCTGACCAACTACAGGATTCTTCTCAACTGCATTGAGAAATGCCTCCAGTTGACTGTCACGGCCTTGATTCTTTATCTTATCAATCTTCTGCTTGATGCTCTTGAAGAACTTTTTGCCTGCTAAGGCAACTGCAGCAGCTTTCGCAGCATCCTCGTTCATGGCGAGTTCTGAGAGTAGTGGTAAGAAACTCTCTGCAAAGCTGAGTGGCTGGCACTGAAGATATAGTGCCAAGGCAACGTCATTGGTAATCTTTACTTCGGTCTCGATTACTCCTTTTAGGAGCATCTGGAGCAGAATGTCTCGTTTGATGAGATCGAAGATATCACGATTCTCTGTTACCTGGTAGTTAACAGGGAAGATGGTCAGAAACGTGTAGCATTCCGCCACATCCTCGTCCTCCATAAAATGAGACAGGAAGAAAGACTTCCCATCACCAAAACGTGCCGACAGTATGGTTCTGTCATGCGCATCAAGGTGATGACGGAAAGCCTCAATGGCATCGTCAATAGGAATCAATAACTTCTCTTCCATATGAAACTTTTTAAACAACCCTTAATCCTTAACCATGAACCGGATTTGTCATGATCCACAAAGAGGCATGCGCTCACCGCACATACCCCTTCTCCAATCTCCTTCATCCTTATTCTCATTCCGATCCTCATCTTCTTTTTCAATGGATGATATGGGGCGTCATCGGTCTTTTCACATCACACATCAACCCTATCAATCGCTATCCGATTAACTTCATACGGATGAACTTCTACACATTCGGCCTTTTCAGGATGGAAAAGTACTAGATTCTTTCCCTCCGTTCTCACAGAACTCTTGAACATGATGCCGTCCGCTCCACTATCTTTGAAATACTCGCAGATATACTGAGTCGGTATATATTCAAGTTCTGAATCAAAACTCCTAAGTGGCTTGGACAAGTCACTACTGAAAGCGTCAAAAAGAACACGACGTTTCACCTTCTGCTTGAAAACATCCTCACCATCATCATAAAAAACTTTGAATAGATTGACCTTTTCTGTAAAATCAACTATCTTCAAGCTATCTTCTTGAATGATAAACTCACCAATGTCAACCCTATCGAGATAGTAAGGACGTACTTCGTAAAAAGGAGTCTGATCATCACCGCAAAGGTACAGATACCTTATACCCCTCGGATTGGCACGCCCTGGTGTTGCCTGTTCTGGCTTTTCAGGGCATCCCATCTCCGTCTTTGGAAATGCCGGTTCTTCCCTATGGTGCACCCGTGCCCGAAAGAATTTGTCGTTCTTGAAAAGCAACAACGAATCATTGCTTATATCATAATCACCAAGCACATCAGCTATTGAGCCCAAGTGACAGAAGAAACGGGTGCTGGTTTTTACGTCTTCTTTAACTTTCTCCCATGCTTGCAGATAATTCTGATACTCTTCTATATATCTTACTTTATCGCTCGAACGGAATGGATTCCCCATCTGCTCAAGGACAAAATCCAAAGATGCCTCGTTGGCAAAAACTTGCCAGTCACTAATTAAAGCTTCAGAAAGAGATTTGCCATCAGGTGCCATCTCATACAAAGACAACAAAGCATACAGGAAATCCTCAACAGTCTGAATACCATCCTCACTTCCATCCTGCAAGAGGCTAACGATTTCGGTATCAGCGAAAAAATCCCACTTCAAATCAATCATCATTAATCCTCCCTCTCGTGTAGTATCCGTTCAATTAACTCAAAATGGTTCTTGATGCTATATTTCTTAATAGCTCCAAGCCCAGGATAATCTTTCCCGGAAATTTGTTCAATTGCTTTGGTAGTGGGTTTATCCACATAGAACGGAGGTATTTTATCATTAGCCTCTTTGAATTCATTTCGAATATCGTTCGCACCATTACGGGAGTCCGACAGGAAATGATGAACATTGATTACTCTTTCCGACTTGCGGTAGGTCATATGAATGGCAACCACCTGTGGCAATGCGCCACGATCCCGGTAATTCCTACCCAAAGCCGTAAAGTCAGAAAAACCATAAAGGCCAAATCGCGAACAATAATAGTAGAACGTATCTGAAAAGGATTCATCAAGATTATCCCTATAAGCATTGTTAGGCGATTTCTCCTGGAAGCAGTCCTCAATGGTGATTACCAACTTCCCTGCGTCCACTAATTCATCCAATATAGCTGGGCGTTGAATCATATTCAATGCCGCAATGTATTTTACAGCCCCATTGTTCACAATCCTTTTTATCTTTTCATCATCCAAATCAACGATGGTAAAAAAGATAAGCATTACATCTACAAGGCCATATTCACTAATCGCAGTTTCAACAGCATCCACGTTAGCATTGCCATTCACTTCAAATGCCGGAGTCCACTGAACGCCTTGAAGCTTTTCTTCTTGCAAAAAAGAAGGCACGTCGAAAAGTGCTTTTTCATAATCTCCAGTACGAGAATTCAAAACCACAGCAAAAGGCATACCTGCATTCCCCATAGTTTCTATACACGACATCAGCGGACGTCTGTCTTTCTTCACTGGTTCGATGATGGGCATAATATGGCGTCCATACTCATTTCCATAACCATCTTCGATATATTCTTTGATGGCTTTCAACTCATAAAGCTTACCTCTTAGAAATGGCAAATACATATTCAGACTATTTTATTGTTCAAACTACTTGTTATACAATCCAACTGTTTCCCACTAAGGTGCATACTCAGACAAATCTGATATAGTTCTCGTGGTGTTTGCTCCAGCAAGTCAAAGCTACTCTTCCTTCTCTCTATCGTTTGCAAAAATGCATCATGAAGTTGTTTTCCATCCATGCTTTTCAAGATGGCTTTACACTCCTCAAAATGTTTGTACTTTGTCTCTGATAGACGAGCGCCCGCGTATTGCTCAGCTATGGTTTCATACTCCTCTGCCCTTAGGCAAGTCATAAGAACATCTACATCAATGTGCTCATTAACCAGAGCCGGTCTTACCTCCTCCATTGTTATTCCGCCACGGGGTCCATGACAAAATGCTATGATGCCCATTTCTTCATCATAATCCTTCCAGTTATCAATTTCGTTTTGCTCAACCACAAGATAGCATTTGTCAAAAACGCGTCGGTAGTCATTCAATTGTCCTTCCAACCTGCGGGGGGTATCGTAACCCGTCTTTATTTCGTAAGCACGGCTTTCACCATTAAAGAATGCCAAATCAGCAATAGAATTACCTACACGAAATTCATTTACTACAAGAGATTGCCTGTGGGCATAATGCTTGCGGAGTTCTGCTATAATCTCATTCTTAAAGACGTACTCGCAGCGATAATTCTGTTTCAATGAAGAATAAAAGCGACGCAAGCAATCCATAAACGTCTCATCCGTTTTCCGCCTGTTTGCCCGACACAGAAACGTCAACATCTCAGAGTCACCCCAACGCAGAATATCAGTATACACATTCCTACCGAATGCCTGTGCATACTGTCTTGATTGCTGTACCTGAGTCATTGCTCTCATTTTATAACGTTTTTATCTCACAATCCTTCATTAGAGGCTTTACCCATATCCATCCTGCAAAAATAACTATTTTCCCCTAACTATATTACTTTTCTTTGAAACAATTATTTTTTTTTAACCTTGAACCATGAACCATTCACCCTTAACCATTAACCATAAAAGGGCACGACCACACCCAAATTGCCCCAAATTTGCACCTTCACCCGTCAATTTACCTGCTCTTTACGAATCAGGGCTGACCTCATTCCTGAAATCAGCCCTTTATTCATATTGGTTCTTCCTCTTATACCGCTCCATCAACTCCTGCAACTTCTTGAACTCCTCAATCCTCTCAGCCTTTAGCAGCCCTTGATTCATCTGCTTCCTTGTGTGTTTGAGGAAGTTGACCATATTCCGCTCCTCATCCACATACTTTGACGGATTCCGGTGATTAACCTCAATAAAGTTCTTCACCTCATTATACTTTGTCAACCACCTCGTCTCTTGATCCATAATCGTTAACCTTTAATCATGAACCGTAAACCATGAACACTGAACCATGAATCATTAACCATTAACCATGAACCCTGAACCATGAATCCTGAACCATAATTGCACCATTAACAGTGAACCATGAACCATCAGTACGTCTCATCCTTCGTGGGATGCTTATGAACCGATTGAGCAGCGAGAGCCGAATGATGCCTGCATCAATTTGGCCGAGTCGTGACAGAGGTCGACCAAAGGTCAATAGGCACCACCGTCCCAGGCTCCACCGCATTCAGCATCCGATGACATTTATCCTCCAGCGACTGATGAAAGTTGTAGTTCATCCGCAGGCGAGGGGAACCCTTCGCCTGCGCACTCACTTCTTTCAATAGTTGTTCGTCGATTATCTTCACACTATCGCCTCTCGAATACAATCCACGATATACCTCACATCATCATCCGTCACATACGGACCGGCGGGCAGGCACATGCCGATCTTGAAGATGTCTTCTTCAACACCATTGGTGTAAACATCACAACCAGCATACACCGGCTGTTTGTGCATGGGCTTCCAAACCGGACGGCACTCCACCTTCTTACTCAGCATAAACACACGCATAGCCTCAACATTCTCATTGGGCTGACAATCAGTAACAGGACTGTCCACCTGATGAATCACACCTGCTGCACCACCTACGGCGGTCTTAATCACCTCCTTGTAGGCGTTCTCCTGCCCTTTCACCTTCACGCTTGGATCCAGTGTCATGGTGCACAACCAGTAGTTAGAGTCATAACGAGGATCCTCAGGCTGCTTGTTAATCTTCACTCCAGGAAAGTGACGAGGAACTGTCCCCTCTGTCACACCTGTCACCCGAGGTTTTTTAATGCCGTTTGCATAGTGGCTAAGCTGGTGTTGATGGTGACACCGTGACGCTACTGTCGCCCGCATCCAGAAACTCGTTGACGACGGTGTATACCCTAACAAACTGTTTTGACATTTGAAGAAAGGACTATTTGTTGCTTTTCTTACGGCAACGGTGATCGCATCGGCTCAGGTAAGACAAGAAAGCCGGTAACCTCACATTCTGAGTTCCAAATTTGAAATACAACAGCCCGGCCATCGTGACAAATATTTTTTTTGCCCTCAAAAGAGTAAAAAAGTGCCTTCAGCCTACATTGATATAGTTAACTAATTAGTATTCAATGGTTTAATATATGTAGGCTTGCCTTTCAAGCCTACATTAAGCCTACATAAAAAGTAAATCTACTTGACATATTATCAAGTGTTAACACTTTCGTTTTAGCTGTTGTCCGCT
>JAEEGJ010009348.1_pt1 | contig 26296 bp, 21 predicted proteins | sample 8958761 | NCBI WGS metagenome assembly JAEEGJ01 (sample SAMN16246546, study PRJNA631951) | gut metagenome | biome: gut microbiome; feature: rumen; material: RS-attached | host: Bos | place: Iran: Karaj | collected 2018-10 | reverse complement strand
ATCATCAGTCTGCCGAACAACAAGGTGTATGACAACGACTATAATCTGCCGGGCGTGATGACCTTCTCATCGAGCAATGTCACGGTGCCGGTGACGGAGGTCGTGAGATCGACGTTCGGTGACCGTACCTTCGTGCCGAACTTCACCTCACAGTCCGCATCGTGGAGCATCTACGCCCTGAACGTGAACAACGACTACAGCAGCTATAGCGACTACTTGCCGGAGGGAAGCACCTTCATCAGGGAGCTACGCACGGTTCATCCCTTCGAGGCGTATATGACGAACAGCTCGGGCAATGCCAAACAGTTCTTCCCGCTCTTCGAGACGCTGCCCACCGCCATCCGCGAGATTCCCATGCAGGGCATGAGGGGCGTGAAAGGCGTGCGTATCTATAGTATGAGTGGCGAACTGATCATGTTCGACGAGAATATCTCCATCGAAGAGGCCCTGAAGCGCCTGAAGCGTGGCGTATACTTCGTGAATGGCAAGAAGATGGTGGTGAATAACTGACAAGGGTTTAAGGTTCAAGGTTCAAAGTTTAAGGTATATTTTTAAGGAGTTGCAAGGAGTTTCAGGGAGTTCAAGGAGTTGCATGACGTCAGTTCCGTTGGCGTGAGTCCCATGAACCATGAACCTTGAACTGGCGGCTCCGCCGCCTTTATCTGCATGCTTTTGCCCACAGATTTACTGGATTTACACAGATTTCTAATAATATATGTAGGATGTTCGCAAGCGAAAAGAGAATCTGCTTCATCTGCGTGATCTGCATGCTTTTTTCCTCCAGCAGATTTGGCGGATTCGGCAGATTATTAGTGCCAAAGGCTTAAACCTTGAACTTTGAACTTTGAACTGGCGGCTCCGCCGCTTTTATCTATATGCTTTTGCCCACAGATTTATAGGATTTACACAGATTTTTTAATTTTCCTCCAGCAGATTTTTAATAGAATAAAAGTCACACAGATAACACAGATGACACCGATCTAAAGTCCTGAAGTACTTTTACTTAAAGAGAGAATAAATCTGTGACCTCTGTGCCATCTGTGTGAAACTTACTCTCCCCATACGGGGGAGTTGGAGGGGCTTTGAGTCTTAATAAAAACAACCAGGACAACTATTACAACCCTTTAGCGACGCCATCGCTTAGTCACTATGCCTGAAACAAAGTTGTCTATTTTGTTGTTTTTTTTAACAAATAATCCGTGTAAATCCCGTAAATCTGTGGGCAAAACTTTGAATTTTCGGAGTAGCGAGTGCCAAAGATGCTTGCATCAATTTGGCCGAGTCGTGACGAAAATCATGGCCAGAATGGACATAACCTTGAACTTTATACTGGTGGCTCCGCCGCCTTCTGTGGGCTACTTTTGAAATTTGCAATTAATGCCTGATTATGCTGTAATTAATGCCTGATTATGCTGTAATTAATGCCTAGTTACGTTCTAATTAATGCCTGATTGGACCTTAATTGATTAACTAGTTAGAGGGTAATCAGGCATTAATTACAAAAATGCGTGTGAAGGCATCGTGACGGCAGAAAGACAAGTGCCACCAAGCATAAGCCATTATCCGTCAGGCGATAGCAAACTACTTAAACAGTCGCTGGGCGAACTCGGTGAGATAGATGCGCCAGTTGCGCCAAATGTGGCCTCCCTCGGTCTCCCGGTACTCATAGCGATAGTTTTTCTCGTCGAGGTAACGGCGCAGGTCGGCATTCTGCTTATACAGGAAATCGGTCTTGCCAATGGCTATCCAGTAGAGTCGCGGATGGGCATTGAAGAGGTTGGCAAGCTGCTTCTGCACTTCGGTATTCTTCTGCAGCAGGTCGTAGAACGATGCATTGCGGTCTCCTCCGCCCGAGATATGCAGTCCGGCAGAGAAGAGCCCCACGTAGTCGAAGTCGTTGGGATAGCGCTTGGTGATGGCGAACGTGTGGCCGCCACCCATCGACAGTCCGCAGACGGCGCGGTTCTTCTTTCCTTTTGCCGCTTTATAGTTGGCCTCGATGTAGCGCACAATATCCATAAAGCTCTCGTCCATCGTGGCTGCGGGCTTTGTGGCATGATTCAGACTGCCCATGAATGAGGGCTGGTACATGCCGCGGCTCCACTCGCCGGGTGCTGCCTGACAGTCTACATTGCCGTTGGGCATAACGACAATCATCGGTTTAGCCTTCCCCGTAGCGATGAGGTTGTCCATAATCTGGGCGGTACGGCCGAGAGTCGTCCATGCTTCCTCGTCGCCACCGGCACCATGAAGCAGATACATCACGGGATAGTTGCGTCCGCGCTCGTAGCCGGCAGGAGTATAGACGGTGAGGCGGCGCTTCATCTTCAGCGTCGGACTATCGTACCACACCTTACTGACGTTGCCATGAGGAACCTCGTTCACGCGGTAGAGGTCGCCGCAGTCGCCTTTCTCATGACTGATGATGAAAATGCTGGTGAGCGATGCCACGTCGCGGCTGATGTACACGTTGGCGGGATCGAGCATCTTCATGCCGTTCACTTGGAACGAATAGTTGTAGAGTTCAGGGGCGAGGGGAGCGGTGGTGAAGGTCCACACACCGTTCTTGCCTTCCTTCAGCTCGGCTGGCTGTGACGAAAGAAAATCGCCTGAAACGGTGACGCGCGATGCTTTGGGCGCGAAGATGTTGAAGGTGACACTATGGTCGGGATTGATAACGGGTGATTGTACTTGTGATCCACTCCAGAGCGCCTCTTGTGCGCTGGTGGCCACGATGCCTGCGAGGCAGAGAATGATGGTTAAGAATGTTTTTTTCATGTTGTTAGTGGTTTATCTTTTGCAAAGATAATGTAATTCGGCCAAAGCTCCAAATTTTTTAGTCCTGTGAATCATGTTACTATGATGCGGAATGAGAAATGGCTGACGCGAATGGGGAGGAGAAAAAGAAGGCTCCTTCAGTCCTACCTATGAGCCCTCTCTTCAATTTGAGACGCATCAGGGTAAGACAGAAGGAGCAACAAATAGGTGATGAGCTTATCAGTCTCCCATGACCTCGGCAACACGCTTCTCCAGGTTCTCCTCGCCCCAGATGTTACGGCCCACGATGATGCCGTCTTTGGTAACGAGCAGCGTGAAGGGAATGCCCTTGATGTTATAGGCAGAAGAAGCTGCGCTATCCCAACCTTTCAGGTCGCTCATCTGCGGCCAGGGCAACGCGAGGTCCTTAATAGCCTTCAGCCATGCCTCTTTCTTCGAGTCGAGAGACACGCCCACCACACCGAATCCTTTGCTCTTGTATTTCTCGAGAATTCGCTTGACGCCGGGGATGGAGGCACGACAAGGTCCGCACCACGATGCCCAGAAGTCAACCAACGTGAGTTTGTTCTTCTTGATATACTGCGACAGACTCACCTTCTTTCCCTTCTCGTTAGGCATCGTCAGGTCGATATACGGTTCGCCCTCGGCAGTCTTGGCCTCTATCTCCTGGTTCTTGCGCATCTGGATTACGTCGGGGTGGTTGTCCCACTTAGCTGGTATCTCGCTGAGCATGCGAGTGATATCTTTCTTGTCGAACACGACGGCACGCTCACTAAAGAGGTTGATGCCGATGATGTTGTCGAGGTTCTGCTCGGCAAACTCCTGCTCGAACTTGATGATTCCCATCTGCTCCGCATTTGCTTCCTTGTCTTTCTCAGCACGCTCCGCCTCGCTCAGTTTCTGGTCGTCTGCAGCCGTGCGCAGGGCGATGATCTTCTGCATCTTGTCCAGATACTTGTCGGTCATCATCTTATAGATCATGTTCAGCGGCGAGCCGAAGGCAAAAAGCTTCGTATGGTCTTTCGAAAGTGTTACTCTCAGGTCGGCTCCCGGCTCTGCATACAGCTGCACCTGGATAGGCAGGTTGATGTCGTTCATTCCCGGATAAGCGGCAACAAGAGGGTATTGGGTGGTGGATTCGTTGATGGGAACAACAAACTCGAACTTACCGTCTTTCACAACGGTTGAGTCGAGGACATTGTCGCTCCAAGCTACAGAAAGACGTACCATCTTTCCATCGTTCAAGCCATCGGTCGTTCCGTGAATCTTACAAGGTTGCTGGGCAAATCCTGAAGCTGTGCAAAGAAGCAACAGTAATGAGATAATAAACTGTTTTTTCATATTGGTTGATATTGATTTTCTGCTATTATCATGAATTCTTATCTTATCGTGCTCATCAATATGCCTACAGCTTCTTGCCGGTAAGCACGTTTTCCAACATGGCTTTCGCATTCTTGTCGCTGGGGCGGAGGGCATCACCCTCGGCGATGGTACCGTCGGCATTGAGCACGATGAAGCGTGGAATACCCGCAATACCCATCTTCTCCTGGAGGAATTTCTGGTCTGTCTTGGTGAGAATGAATTGTGCCCATTCGGGGTTGTCTTTCTTCACCTTAGCCTTCCATTTCTCAATATTGTCGTCGAGTGAGAAGCTGATAAACTGAATGCGTTCATCGTTTTTATACTCCTGATACAATTTCTCGAAGAAGGGAATCTCCCAAACGCATGGGTGACACCATGTTGCCCATACATCAATGTAGGTGAACTTACCCTTACAGATGTCCTTCAACTGTACCTGCTTGCCATCGGGGAGGTCGAGGGTGATGTCTGGCGCTGGGATGCCGGAAGCAGTCTTCTCTTTCGCCTTTTTTACTTCCATGAATTGCTTATACATTCCATCAGCGATATTTGCATGCTCACCGGCAAACTCGCGGAAACGTTTGGTGAATTCCTCAACGTTTCCCGTGCCGTCACCGTAAGTATAATAGTTCTGTCCGATAATCTGTACCATCTGTTTGCGAAGGTTGGGGTTGGTGACCATCTGCTTGGTCAGATCCATCAATTCATAGCAATAAGCCTCATTATTGCCTTTCATCTCACTCTTGGTCTTGTTGAGGAGGGTCCAAAGCGAGAGATTCGTCTGGTAGTTGATGGCGTCGTTCACATCAAGGTCGTTCAACAACTCTTGCAATTCGGCATTCGTCCTGCGGTCGATTTTCTTGCTCTCGCAGTCGTCAGCAATGAGTCGCACCTTCAGCCATTTATATTCAGCAGCAGCCAAATCACTGTAATAGCTGCGCAGTTTCTTGTCCTTTATCTTAGGCAGCAAGGCTTTCACCTTGGCGTTTTCTTTCTCTAACAGGGCACGGTACTCTGCGTTTGGCTTACGCATGGAGGGATCCATAGGGTCGTAGTTTACCATGTCAAAAGATTTCGCCTTTTGGTTGAGAAAGCGGCAAACATCTGTGTTGGGAGCCTTAAAAGCAACCTGTAAATCACCGTCAACCTTTGTGATGGTCATCTCCACCGTCTTCCCTTTTACCAATTGTGCGCCCAGGGTTCCTTTCTCTCCTACATAGATAATCACATCAGCCGTCGGCTGAGTCATTTCCATGTCGAACGTAAATGTGCCGTCGGCATCAACACTTAGATCGTGGTACTGCGAATACATGATGTTTCCATCGGGTGCATAATTCAAGGCAATGTCTTCCTTCATATTCACCAGCTTGCCTTTCAGCAACTGTGCCTGTGTCAACTGTGGCATTACCAGAAAGAAGGCAACTGCCATGATTCCGAATAGTTTTGAATATTTCATGTTAGTCAAAGGTTAAAATAAAAGTTTCTTTTAACCGCTAATACGCAGACACTTGGAAAGTGTGTAACAAAAAAACTACTTTTTCCTCTTTTTTCTTTATACTTTACAATAAAATAACTGTTTTTGTAGCGGAAATATCATGAGAGATGGTAATAACGGAATCAATTTTTAATGATTTCAAGCGTGGAAGCATTGACAGTCTCTATGCCGAGGCGTGGTCACCACTGATGGCATACGCCGCCCGTGTGTTGGGCGACCGATATGCTATGATGGCCGAGGATTGTGTACAGGAGACCATCATCAAGGTTTACGACACGCGTGCCACGTTTACCTCTGCGTTCCAGATGAAGGCTTTTCTCTTCACCTGCCTGCACAACCAATGTGTATCGATCATGCGTAAGGGCAAAACGCAAGACCGTTATATGGCCAACCTCTTCCCTCATGAGCCTATAGAACCTGAGATTTCCGCAGCTATGATTGAGCAGGAGGCGCTCGATATGCTGCATGCCGCCATCAACGAACTGCCCGACGAACTGCGCCAAGTGTTCGAGCTGAACTACGAACAAGGGCTGCGAAATGCCGAGGCAGCACATCTGATGGATTTGTCTCTGAACGGTTTCAACAAGCGTAAGGCCAAAATGATTAACATCCTGCGCGACAAGTACAAGGGTAACGAAACCATGCTCCTGCTCATCACGGTGTTATTCTCTTGAGGATAGCATTTTTCCTAATGGCAGCTGAGCGCAAAATAATGGGTATAATTCTTGGTTTTGTCTCAGTTTTTTTGTACCTTTGTAAAAGAATTCTCTTCACCATTACTGTCTTGGTGGAAGGCTTTCAAATACGGCAACTAAGACTTTTTTGAAACTATCACTACAGTGAGAGAGTCCTATCACTGGAGTGAGAGAAAGCTATCACTGGAGTGAGAGGATCCTTTCACTGGAGTGATAGACTCTTAATTTATACCTGATTGTACCCTAAACGATGGCTGCATGTACCTCAAACAGTGGCTGAATGAACCACAATTCATGCCTGATGGTTCCTAAGGTAAGCCCAACGAATGCTCACCAGTCTCTTTGCTTTGCCAAAACTCTCACAAGAAATAAGCTAAAGTGGAATCTGACTTTTCATCCACTTAGTGGAACATCTGGGCGCGCCCTAAAATCAATGAATGACATGTTTGCCGTCTTGTTGTTTCTTATATATAATAAGGTGGAGATTGTGAACGAAAGTTAAATATTAAGGTTGTGGCAAAAAAAGTGGCGAAAATATTTGGAAGATATTGAATATAGTTATACTTTTGCAGTGTACTATTCAACTAGTACACAACAACAGTAGTAAAAATCACCCGGAAGGATGAAAGTAATAACCACCTAAAATAAATAAGAATTATGGAAACGATTATCACAGCTGCAACCATTTTTGCAATGTATGCAAACGTCGCCGTCATGGACGGCAGTAAGTACTGTTACAATGCTGACCTGGAGAACGGACAGGTGACTACTCTATATGTATATGATAAGGTTGGTGAATTGTTGCGTCAGCGTCTGGAGTATAAATATGAGTACGACGAAGAGGGCCGCCTGGTGACCAGAGAGACACTTCGTTGGGACATCGAGAGCCAGGAGTGGCGTCGCGAGAGCTGCTTGTGCTTCAGCTATAACGAGGCGGGCTACTCTGTGGAGCACTGCCAGTGGGACAAGGCTTTGCAGGCTTACAATGAGGCCGACGAGATGGCTGTCTACCATTATGAGTTTGATGGTCTGCTCTCGGTAAACTATATGAAGCGCACCAACGATTCCGACACGATGGATGTTATCGACAGCATGCTGCTGATGAATCCCAAGAACGACCTGCTGCTGGCAACTAACATCTTGTCGTTGGGAGCAGCCAACTAAGCAGGTGGAGCGGTATCTGACAGAACAATGGAAGCAAGATTACAGAATATGTTTTAATACGAAGGAATAGGACTTATGATACAGATTGATAATATCAGTTTCAACTATGCAGGCTCAAGCAACAAGGTGTTCAGCGATTTCAGCCTGCAGCTCAGTGAAAACAATATCTACGGACTGCTGGGAAAGAACGGCACGGGCAAGTCGACACTGCTTTACCTCATCAGCGGATTGCTGCATGCGAAGAAAGGCTCCATCACTTACGACGGTATTGAGACGTGCAAGCGCCGCCCCGAGGTGCTCGAGGAGATGTTCATTGTGCCCGAGGAATTTGAGTTGCCCGACACGACACTCGACGAGTACGTCCGCATCAACAGTCCTTTCTACCCCCGTTTCAGCCGCGAGGTGCTCGACAGCTGCCTGAACGATTTCGAACTGCCCACTACCCTCAAACTTAACTCTCTCTCGATGGGGCAGAAGAAGAAGGTGTTCATGAGCTTCGCCCTCGCCGCGGGAACGCGGCTGCTGCTCATGGACGAGCCTACCAACGGTCTCGATATCCCCTCGAAGGCGCAGTTCCGCCGCGTGGTGGCTAGTCATATGACCGAGGACCGCATGCTCATCATCTCTACCCATCAGGTGCACGATGTGGAGCAACTGCTCGATCATATCCTGATTCTCGACAACAGCCGCCTGCTGCTCGATGCCTCTGTGGCCGATTTGTGCGAGAAATACAGTTTTGAGTATCGCCAGCCGGGGCAGCCGATGGACGATGTCATCTACAGCGAGCCGTCGGTACAGGGCAATGCCGTGATAGCCCCGCGTCATGCGAACGCGCCCGAGACGCAGCTCAACCTGGAATTGCTGTTCGACGCAGTGGCCACGAGAGCCATTCGGAATTCATAATTCATAATTCATAATGCATAATGCATAATAAGTTTAATGCGTAATACATAATTGATTTTTGTTATGAAGAATTTCAATATCAAACGATTCAAGTGCCTGCTGCGGTGGACTTACGAGCACGACAGAGCCGAATTCGTCAAATCCACGCTATGGGGCATTATAGGCATGATATTGTGTGTGGTGCTCATCCAATGGGGACAGAGTCATACCGAGACGCCAAACAAGGTGGGCATGATGGCCATGTTGTTAGGCTTTTTGACGGCTATTGTCATCACAGGCAGTAATATGCACTATTGCATGAAAACGCGCGACGACTGGCGCATGCTGTCGGTGTTGCCCGCCAGCAACCTGGAGAAGTTCCTGGCCCGCTATGCCTCATCGCTATTGATGATGGTGGGCGTGTTTGTAGCACTTGCCGTTGCCGACGTTACTCAATATTTGGTCATACTTGTGTTGAACTCGGAAAAGGCCACCTTGTTGGGCAACTATTTCCTGCACAGTAGTGCATTCCATATGATTACTGATGGGTCGTTTGCCGGCAACGTGGGAATTGCCAGTTTTGTGCTGATGCTCCACTCGTGCTATTTAGTGGGAGGTAATTTCTTCCGCAACACGAAATACGGCTGGGTGTTCACCACCATGACGCTCGTGCTTTTGGGCGTCCTGCTGGGCAGCCTGTTGGCGTGGCTGAAGCCCGAGTTTAGTGTTCCCGCACAGTTCCTTACCGCGTTGTGTCTCCTTGTCACAGTGTTCAACTACTGGCTGGCCTACCGGTTGTTCTGCCGTCGCCAGCTGATTGACAAATTCGTTAATCTGTAAGCAATTATGAAAGAGTTTAGTTTCACCAGATATCTTCGCACACTACGGTGGTTCCTGCAGGCCAACCGCACCCAGTTGTTCTTTTGGACTGCAGGCTCGGCATTGAGCATCTTCGTGGGTGAGTTGTTTTTCTCTTGGATTCCTTTGAGGTTTTCGACCACCACAGACTTCTATGCTTCGAACATCATGGCCCTTTCCGGCTTTTTCGCAGCCGTTCTGCTGATAGTCGCGTTGGTAGCCTTTTCCAGCATCTTCTCCATCATTCAGAAGAGGCAACGTGCCAGCTTGTTCCTCATGCTGCCCGCCACCAATGGTGAGAAGTACGCCGTGCTCCTGACCTATGTCACGCTGGTATGGCCGTTGAGTGTGCTTTTGGCTTTTATCGTTGGCGACACACTTCGCATGCTGGTCATGCCGTTGTTCTATCGCGTGGACTTTGTATCGGGCGTTCCCGCCATCTTCGACATGCTGACGCCTCACGCTTTCAGTGGTGTGAACGGAACCTCGCTGGCGGCTGCAGCCTTCATGCTTGTGCTGCTGGTATGGTCGCATTCCATCTACGTGGCAGCCGGCTCGGTGTTCCGCAAGCATGCTTTCGTCATTGTCACGATGGCCCTGTTTGTCTGCGTGGGCACATTTGGATACATCTGGAGCCTGTTGTTCGGCAGATTCCGGTTGATGAGCAACTACGACGGTGATCTCTACGTCCATCCCGTTTTGTGGGTTGTCACGATAGTACTGGCTATATGGGCCGTATACAACTACCGGCTGAGCTACCGCCTGTTCAAGAATTTGCAAGTTATTAACGATAAACGCACAAACCTATGATATTCAATAACGACAAACCGATTTATCTGCAGATGGCCGACCGTCTGTCCGACGAGATTCTGGCAGGCACCTATCACGATGACGAGCGTATTCCAAGCGTGCGCGAGTATGCCGTACTCCTGCAGGTAAACACCAATACCGCCGTGAAAGCCTATGAGGAGCTGGCGCGCAACGAGATTATCTACAACCGGCGCGGACTGGGCTACTTCGTGACGAAAGGCGCCAAGCAGCGAATACTGAAGGTGCGCAAACGGGAGTTCATGGAGCAGCAGTTGCCCGAATTGTTTAGAAACATGAAATTGCTGGATATTGATATAAAAGATGTCAATGAGGCCTGGAATAATTTCTAGGCCTTGCAACTTTCTATATCTTTGCATCGTCTAAAAGAAGGATTAAAGAATTACAAGTTGGTTTATTGAAACTTTAAAACCGTGATACATTTACAGGACATCAACAAAACCTACATGGGAGCGCAGCCGCTGCACGTACTGAAAGGCATCAATCTCGACATTGCGAAAGGCGAGTTTGTCAGTATCATGGGCGCGTCGGGGTCGGGAAAATCGACACTTCTCAATATTTTGGGCATTCTCGACAACTACGACTCAGGTACCTACGAGCTCAACGGGGTTCTCATCAAGAATCTCTCGGAAAGCCGCGCCGCCGACTATCGCAACCACATGATAGGTTTTATCTTCCAGTCGTTCAACCTGATCTCGTTCAAGACCGCTGTCGAGAACGTGGAACTGCCGCTGTTCTACCAGGGCGTCAGCCGCAAAAAGCGCCATCATCTGGCGTTGGAGTATCTGGAGCGTCTCGGTCTTCTGGACTGGGCCGACCATTATCCCAACGAGTTGTCGGGCGGACAAAAACAGCGTGTGGCCATTGCCCGTGCGCTGATCACCCATCCGCAGATTATCCTTGCCGACGAGCCTACGGGCGCGCTTGACTCGAAGACGTCGGTGGAGGTGATGCAGCTGCTCAAGAAACTCAATCAGGAAGAGAATATGACCATTGTTGTGGTGACCCATGAGAGCGGCGTGGCCAACGAGACCAACAAAATCGTGCATATCAAAGACGGCATCATTGGCGACATCGAGGTGAATCTCGACCATAAGGCATCGCCCTTTGGCGTGAACGGAGTGATGAAATAGGCCGTTCCGCGCATCGCAGAGCAGCCCTCTGGCATCACAGATCAGCCCTCTGGCATCGTAGAAGAGCCCTCTGCCGTTGCAGAGACGCCTGATATGAAATATAAAAGAAACTTTAATGCATAGCGAATCTCTATGAGAGATATCATCACAGAAATATGGAGCACCGCCCGGCGCAATAAGCTTCGTACCGCGCTGACTGGCTTTTCGGTGGCATGGGGAATCTTCATGCTCATCTTCCTGCTGGGAGCCGGCAACGGACTTATCAATGCCCAGCTGCAGCAGAGCAACCGTTTCCTGGCCAACTCGATGAAGGTCTTTGCGGGCAGAACCGCCAAATCGTACAAGGGACTGAAGGAAGGCCGCTACATCCAGCTGATTGACAAGGACATGAATACCACGCGTCAGTCGTTTCGCGACAATATTGACGAGGTGGGTAGCGAACTGAGCCAGGGCGGACTGATTATCAGCCGCGGACAACAGTATGTGAGCGGCTCGCTTACAGGCGTCTATCCCAACAACGCCCTGATCAACAAGCGCGAAATGCTATACGGCCGTTTTGTCAACGATATTGATATTCGTGACAGCCGCAAGACCATTGTGCTGAGCCGTACTATGGCCAAGGAGCTGAAGGAAGATTATCCGACATTGGTGGGCGAATATGTGAAGGTAGGAAATTTCGCCTTCAAGGTGGTGGGCATCTACCAGACCGACGAGTCGGAGCGGAACATTGATGCCTATACAGCCTTTACGACGGTGAAGACCATGTATGGCATGGGTAACCGTGTGGGAAATATTGAATACTCATTCCACGGACTGCCAACCCTGCCTGACAACAAGGATTTTGAGAAGAAATACCGCGAGCGCATCAACTACAACCATCAGGCAGCGCCCGACGACGAGCGTTCCATCTGGTTGTGGAACCGCTTCACCGATAACATTCAGATGAGCATGGGCATTGGCATCATCCGCAGCTTCTTGTGGATTGTGGGCCTGTTTACATTGTTAAGCGGCATCGTCGGTGTCTCAAACATCATGCTCATCACCGTCAAGGAGCGTACCCACGAGTTTGGCATCCGTAAGGCCATCGGAGCCAAGCCCTGGTCGATACTGAAGCTGATTATCGTCGAGAGTGTCATCATCACCACTTTCTTCGGCTATATCGGCATGGTGATTGGCGTGGCAGTAAACGAGTACATGGATGCCACACTGGGCCACGAGGTCGTCAATACGGGATTGTTCAAAGCCACCTTCTTCGTCAATCCCACCGTAGGACTCGACGTCTGTATCGAGGCCACGCTCGTGATGATTATCGCAGGAACCATAGCCGGGCTCATACCGGCGCGCAAGGCGGCACGCATCAGGCCCATCGAGGCATTGAGGGCCGATTAAACCATCAGCAAGGTCGCATATACTTGTCTTGCATGTCTGACCGGGCTGATAACAAAAAATAAGAATATGAAAGTAAGATTCGACATAGACAGCTATCGCGAGATACTCGACACGCTGACCCGCAACAAGAGCCGTTCGCTGCTCACGGGCTTCGGAGTGTTCTGGGGAGTATTCATGCTGATAGGGCTGATGGGTGGCGGACAAGGACTGAAGGAACTGCTGAAGAACGAGTTCGCTGGCTTTGCCACCAACTCGGCACTCATCTGGTCGCAGCCAACCTCCAAGCCGTATAAGGGTTTCCGCAAGGGCCGTCAGTGGATGATGGTCTATAAGGATGTGGACCGTCTGCGGGCTCAGGTGCCTGAACTGGATGTGATTACGCCAATGGTGTCGCGCTGGGGCAATAGTGCCGTATACGGCGACAAGCGCAACTCGTGCCATATGAGCGGTGTGATGCCCGAGTATGCACAGGTGATGGAGCCGAAGCTGGTGTATGGCCGCTATCTGAACGATGTGGACCTGAAGATGAGGCGCAAAGTGTGTGTCATCGGTAAGAAGGTCTATAAAGAGCTGTTCCCCGGCGGTGGCGACCCATGCGGCAAGATGATTCGTGTGGACTCGGTCTATTATAGTGTGGTGGGTGTTGACTACAAGGAGGGCGGCATCAACCTGAACGGACGCTCGGAAGAGGGAATTACCGTTCCGCTCACGCTCCTTCAGCAGACCTACAACATGGGAAATGAAGTGCATATCATGTGCGTGACGGCCAAGCCCGGAGTGGTGATGAGCGACATTACGGAGCGCATGCGCGAGGTGATAGCCCGTGCCCACACCATTGACCCGAGCGATGAGCAAGGCGTGATGGTATTCAACACGGAACTGCTGTTCAGCATGATGGACAACCTTTTCAAGGGCGTGAACTTCCTGATATGGCTGGTGGGACTCGGGACGCTGCTCGCAGGAGCCATCGGCGTGTCGAACATTATGATGGTGACCGTGCGGGAGCGTACCACGGAGATAGGCATCCGCCGCGCTATCGGTGCCACGCCAAAGATGATCCTGTCGCAGATTATTAGTGAAAGCATGGTGCTCACACTAGTCGCGGGCATGAGCGGCATCTTGTTCGGAGTGCTGATCTTGCAGCTGATAGAGCTGGGCAACACCGAGGATGGCATCCTGAAAGCCCATTTCCAGGTAGGGTTCTGGACGGCGATACTTGCGGCTGTGGCCATCAGTCTGATGGGAGTGCTGGCAGGACTGGCTCCGGCAGCCCGGGCCATGAGCATCAAGCCTGTTGATGCCATGCGCGACGAATAACAATTGGGAACTCCCGGAGATTCGGAATCGTCCGTTTGTTCCGGACTAAAATGAAACAACAATAAAAAACAAGAATATGAAACGCTATTCAAAACTGATTATTGCCGCAATTGTGGCATTGATTTTCATAGGAACGTTTGTGTTCCTTTGGAAAAAGTCACAGCCCAAACCGGTTGTTTACAATGAGTTCACGCCCAAGGTGACGGATGTTTCGAAGATGACTGTCATCACGGGAAAGATAGAACCGCGCAACGAAGTGAATGTGAAGCCGCAGATCAGCGGTATCATTACCGACTTGCTGAAAGAGGCGGGCGACTATGTGAACGCAGGCGACGTGATAGCCAAGGTGAAGGTGATTCCCGACATGAGCCAACTGAGCAGCGCCGAGAGCCGCGTCCGTCTGGCCACCATTAACTTGCAGCAGGCACAAGTGGACTTCAGCCGTGAGGAGAATCTGTTTAATCAGCAGCTGGTGAGTGCCGACGAGTTCGACAAGGTGAAACAAACGCTGCGCCAGGCACGTGAGGAAAAACTGGCTGCCGAGGATGCTCTGGCTGTTGTCCGCGACGGCATATCGAAGAGCAATGCGAAAGCCAGCTCGACCTTGATACGAAGCACCATCTCCGGCATCATTCTCGACATTCCGGTGAAGGTGGGAAACTCGGTGATTCTGTCGAATACGTTCAACGACGGTACCACCATCGCAAGCGTTGCTAACATGAACGACCTGATTTTCCGGGGTAACATCGATGAGACGGAGGTGGGACAGCTGGTGCTGGGCATGCCGATGAAAATCACCATCGGTGCGTTGCAAGACCTGAATTTCGAGGCCTCCCTGGAGTATATTTCACCGAAGGCGGTTGAGAACAACGGTGCTAATCAGTTTGAGATCAAGGCTGCCGTGCGTGTGCTGAAGGGCAATAAGATTCGTAGCGGCTATAGTGCTACGGCAGAGATAGAGCTGGCCAATGCCAAGAATGTGCTCACCGTTCCCGAGAGCGCTATCGAGTTTAAGGGCGATTCCACCTTCGTATATGTGGTGAAGGGCGATGAAAAGCAGAAGACCTACGAGCGGAAGCCTGTCGTTACGGGCTTGAGCGATGGTGTTGACATCGAGATTAAGAAGGGAATCAGCAAGACGGATAAGGTGCGCGGTCCGAAAGTGGTGACAGAGAACAAGGAGATGGAATAAATAACACGTATCGAAGATGAGAAAATACATAATATATTTGATGATGGCGGTTTCGGTGCCAGTCTCTGCCCAGCCGCGCCAGTGGACGCTGAAAGAGTGTATTGACTATGCGTTGGAGCACAATATCAGCATCAAGCAGCGCGACCTGAACTGCCAGCAGCAGGAGATAGAGGTGAGCACGGCGCGAAACAGCCGGCTGCCCGACCTGAACGCATCGGCAGGTGAGAATTTCTCGTTCGGCCGGGGACTGACAGCCGAGAATACCTACACCAATACCAATACCAGCAGCACGTCGTTCAGTCTTGGCACGTCGGTTCCGCTGTTCACGGGCTTTCGTATTCCCCGCACGCTGGAACTGAACCGTCTGAATCTGGAGGCGGCAACGGCCGATTTGGAGAAGGCGCGCAACGATATTCGCATGCAGGTGGCACAGGCATATGTGCAGATTCTCTACAGCATGGAACTGTGTGATGTGGCCCGCAGTCAGATAGAGATAGACTCGCTGCAGGTGTATCGTCTGAAGGAAATGCTGAAGAACGGCAAGGCCAGTGGTACCGAGGTGGCTCAGCAGGAGGCGGCAATGGCTCAAAGCAAACTGACAGCCACACAGGCAGACAATGATTACCGACTGAACATACTGGCGCTGACACAGTTGTTGGAGCTCCAGACACCCGAGGGCTTCGCCATTAAGCGTATTCCCGCCACGGCACTCCCTTTGAAAGAGATAGGAGGCGGCTTGTCGCCCGATGTCATTTATCAGGAAGCCGTCGGCATAAAGCCGGAGATTCAGGCAGAGGCGTTGCGCCTGCAGGGTACAGAGAAGAATATCGATATTGCCAAGAGTGCACTCTATCCGTCACTCTCGTTGAGCGGCGGACTGGGCAGTAACTACTACAATACCAGTGGTTTCCCCGCCGAAAGCTTCGGCAAGCAGCTCAGCAATAACTTCAGCCAGTATATCGGCCTGAACCTGACGGTGCCTATCTTCAACCGTTTTGCCACACGTAATAGTGTGCGCACAGCCCAACTGAACCGCCAGAACCAGCAGCTGCAGCTGGAAAATACGAAGAAAGCCCTCTATAAGGAGATACAGCAGGCCTGGTATAATGCAGTCAACTCGCAGGCAAAATATGAGAGCAGCGAGGAGGCTCTGCGCAGTAACCTTGAGGCATTCACGCTGATGTCGGCCAAATATGAATACGGCAAGGCCAATATCACCGAGTTTAACGAGGCGAAGAATAATCTGATGAAAGCCGAGAGCGACCTGGTGCGTGCCAAGTATGAGTATATCTACAACCATGCCCTGCTGGATTTCTACAGGGGCAAGGAGCTGAAGTTGCAGTAATAGTTTATTTTTAGTTATGATGAAAGACGGCTTCCCAAATTGCGTGTGGCAATCGGAAAGCCGTCTTTGTTATGGTTTCTTGAACCTCGTTTACAGCAGGTTCATGGTATCGGTAGCAATCATCAGCTCCTCGTCGGTCGGGATGACGCACACGGTAACCTTCGAGTCGTCGGCAGAGATGATAGCCTCCTGGCCGCGAACATTGTTCTTCTCGGCATCGAACTTCACACCGAGATAGCCCAGACCCTTGCAGATATCCTCGCGCATGCCAATCTGATTCTCACCAACACCGGCTGTGAAGACGATGATGTCAACGCCGTCCATGGCTGCGGCATAAGCACCGATGTACTTCTTGATGCGGTAGAAATACATGTCGAGTGCCAGCTGAGCGCGCTCGTTACCCTCGTTGGCGGCATTCTCTACGTCGCGCATGTCGCTCATGCCACCAGTAATACCAGCCACACCGCTCTTCTTGTTGAGCAGATTAGACATACCGTCGGCATCCAGTCCGAGCTTCTTCTGAATGAAGGTGATGGCACCACCGTCGATGTCACCGCTGCGGGTACCCATCATCAGACCCTCCAGCGGGGTGAGACCCATTGAGGTGTCAATGCACTTGCCATTCATCACGGCTGCGATAGAACCGCCATTACCCACATGGCAGGTAATCACTTTCTTCTCCTCTGCCTTCACGCCAAGGAAATCGCACACGCGCTGGGCCACATAGCGATGGCTGGTGCCGTGGAAACCGTAGCGGCGCACACCATACTTCTCGTACAGCTCGTAAGGAACGGCATACATATAGGCTTTCTTCGGCATTGTCTGGTGGAATGCTGTGTCGAACACTCCTACCTGAGGAAGTCCGGGCATCAGCTCGCTGACGGCACGAACACCCTTGAGGTTTGCGGGATTGTGCAGCGGAGCCAGTTCGATGCAGTCCTCAAATACCTTCAATACCTCATCGTTGAGTACAACACTCTTGTTGAACTTCTCGCCGCCATGCACCATGCGGTGGCCAACAGCATCAATCTCGCTCAGGTCTTTGATTACGCCAATCTCAGGGTCTGTGAGCAGAGAGAAGATGAACTTCACGCCCTCGGTGTGCTCGGGAATGTCGTGCATAATCTGCTTTTTCTCACCATTGGCAAGCTTTACCTTCACAAATGCACCGTCCAAGCCTACACGCTCAGCACCGCCACTTGTCATCACACTCTTGTCGTCCATGTTGTACAGAGCGTACTTGATAGAGGACGAACCGCAATTCAATACTAATATCTTCATGGTCTTTATCCTAATTGTTCTATTTTTTTAAGAAACTAATTAGTGATAATTTGTTTCTTATTTGTTTAAACCGTTTATTTCTTGGCGTCCATAGCCTGGCAGGCGGTAATGGCAACCATATAGTAAATATCGTCAACCGAGCAGCCGCGCGAGAGGTCGTTCACCGGGCGGGCAATACCTTGCAGAACCGGGCCGATGGCGATTGCGTCGCCTAAGCGCTGAACCATCTTATAGGCAATATTTCCTACCTCGAGACATGGGAAAACAAGCACGTTGGCGTTGCCGGCGATTTCGCTTCCGGGAGCCTTTTTCTTTCCTACGCTCGGAACGAGGGCGGCGTCTGCCTGCAGCTCACCGTCAATCTTCAGCTCAGGATCAAGTTCCTTAGCCAGGCGGGTAGCCTCGATGACCTTGTCGACTACCTCGTGGGTGGCACTTCCCTTGGTCGAGAAGCTCAGCATAGCCACACGCGGCTCAGCAAAACCAGCCACGGCACGGGCGGTCTGTGCGGTGCAAACGGCAATCTGCGACAGTTGGTTGGCATCGGGCATCGGCGTAACGGCCACGTCGCCTACTACCAGCACACCATCCTCTCCATACTGCTTCTGCTTCGAGATGAGCAGCATACCACCACTGACACAGGTGATTCCGGGCTGGCACTTGATAATCTGAAGAGCCGGACGAAGGGTGTCGCCAGTGGTCGAAAGGGCACCACTGATCTGACCGTCAGCACCTTCAGTCTTGATAATCATACATCCCAGGTAGAGCGGATTCTTCACCAATTCGCGGGCTTGCTCGATGGTCATGCCCTTCTTCTTGCGAAGCTCGCAAAGCAGCTGGGCATATTCCTCGCTCTTCTCGCAGTTCTCTGGATCGATGAGAGTAGCCTTGTCGATGTTGTTCAGGCCTTTTTCCTTTGCCAGTGCATGCACCTTCTCTGGGTTACCAATCAGGATGATGTCGGCAATGTCGTCTGCCAATACGCGGTCGGCAGCGGTCAGGGTGCGCTCTTCCTCAGCCTCGGGGAGCACGATGCGTTGCTTGTTTGACTTAGCACGCGCAACAATTTGACTTAATAAATCCATAGTTTGTTTGATATTAAAAGATGTGTTTTGCAATATTTAGAATGCAAAAATAGGAAAAATAATCGGAATATCCTATTTTATTAAGATAAAATATGTTTTTTCACGCTGATTCCACACGATTCGTGTCCTGACCGGTGGGGTGGAGCCAAGAACAGTTTCAGGCGATACTCACCCTTTGTCAATGAACTGGCTGTTCTCCATGCGGCAGACCGAAAAATATTGTTAAAACATCACAAAAGAAAACAATACGAAACCATTTCCGTGCAATATTACGTATTTTTGTTGTTACAATTAAAAAAGGAGTATTTATGATGGTTCCATTATTGTCAAAAGTGTGTCAACACTCTATCCTCTGCACAATCGTGCTGTCGCTTTGTCTCTTCGGTTGCAGCAGTGATGGCGACTTCGAATCTGATGCATTGCCGGAGTTTTCCGAAGGGTTGGGCGTGAATCCAAGGGAAGCAGGTCCTGTGAGTGTAACGACGGAGGGAGATGTGTCTATCACCCGCGATGCTTTGGGCAGTTTCCATGCAATTTCTTATGCGGATGCTGAAAAGGCACCCGCATCGGCTGCAGAGATGTTTAGTCGCTGGATGTGTCTGACCCCAGATGATTCTTTCGTGCTTTTTTATTCAGAAGATCATTCGTGGATGTCGAGTCCCATGAGGGTTGAGCGGTATCAACAGTTCTACAAAGGTGTTCTGGTGTATCAAGGAAGTTTTGCCGTCAGATTACAGAACGGGAAAGTGAAGAGTGCCAATGGTATGATGATGAATATTGACAATTTGGATGTCCGTCCGACTGTCAGTGAGCAAAAGGCGTTGGAGACCTACGCGAAATACCTGAAAGTCCCTACTGATGCAGTAGGGGCAGGACATATCATGGCATGGTTTGATGATGCCTTGATGATAGCCGAATTCCCTATCTCGAAAGGCTCAACACAATGGGCACCTCGGTTGGTGTATGGGCTGTGCTATCATGGCATGAGCAAGGAGGGCATGTGTTTCGTGGATGCCCATACCGGCCGGCTGCTTCTGACATGGCCCAACTATGTGGATTAGACTACCCATTCAGACTAAGAATTCTCCCCCTCTCCTTTTCTCTGAGAGGGGGAGAATCCTGACTGCTGTTCCCTTATAGAATCAGCCTACTATATATTTGCTCCCTGGAAGCAGGGAGATGAGCTTCGTGGCTATTATGCAGCATATATCCGTGAGCACGGCAATGACGGGAATCGCCAGCCACACGGGCAGCAGAGACTCGGCCACATTGCCGGCAATGAGTCTTCCGGAAATGGGTACGAGGAAGAAAATATGCATCAGATACATACCAAACGTCAGTTTGGCGATGGAGGTAATATACGATGGTGCACGGCGGATGCAGGTGAAGAGCAGGAAGGCTCCAAAGGTGGAAAGCAGCACATTGGGGGTACAGAACTGCCACGACCACTCCATCTCAGGGGTGGGCATCTGAACACCCGGCACTCCTTTCATCCAGAAGCTCCATGCCGTGAATGCCCCTCCGACGATGAAACAGATGGTGCCTATTGTCAGACGTCGGCGCTGCGACCACTTCAGATGCACACGGATGTAATGCGCCAGCACCACGTAGCCCAGGTAGCCCGAGCAATACCACAGGGCAGAGAACTGGTTCCAGTGGCATTCGCCCCAGATGGTGGGTGAGACAAAATGATGGAGCCAGGGAAGCAATGTCGAGACGACGAAGAACAAGAGGAAGAGGCGTTCGTCGCGCGCACTGGCCCGCTCCAGCCATGGCGACACCACGGGGATGATGAGGTAGATGCTGATAAGCGGGTACATGAACCACAGATGGCCGGCCATCGGCGGGAAGTTGAAAGGCACCATGCGCAGGTCGGCCATGGCCTGCTCCCATGTCGTTCCGCCCCATGCCAGCGGCAGAAGGGCATAGAGCAGCAAGAAACAAATCATTGGCGGCAGGATACGCATGAAACGACGGCGGTAGAATTGCCTCATGGTCATGCCTTCGGGCATAGGAACCAGCAGAAAGGCCGACACGATGATGAAGAGCGGCACCGACACACGGCCCAGGAAACCGTCTTAGAGACTTACCCACAGACGGTTCGACTCGTTGGCCAGCATAGCCTCGTCGAAAGTGACACAATAGAAGTTTTCAGCACTGTGGACCAGCATCACCATGAAGCAGGCCACTACTCGAATGTAATCAACAAATGCTATCCGCTCTTTCATACTGTTTTTTAGTTGGTTAAGTAGTCAGGACTTTCCTCCGTTTCTGGCTTTGTCCTGCTTTTGTCTGCAAAGGTAGCTATTATTCCTTATTTCTCAAAAACATCCTGACCTTAATTGTCCAGCGAAGCCAAATAATCGTCATAGTCGGCCCCTTCATAGTCGGTGTGTCCATCGTCCAATCCATCATCTTGCCAATCCAAGTCATCATCATTCATCAGCCAGTCCTCGTCGTCAACATTCATCAGCCAGTCTTCCTCGTCATCTTTCATCAGCCAATTCTCCTCGTCATCATCTTTCATCAGCCAATTCTCCTCGTCATCATCTTTCATCAGCCAATCCTCCTCGTCATCATCCATCAAACCATTATCCGGATCATGATCAGACATGTGTCTCTCCTTGTTGTGTTTCCTTAGTTTCTCAAGCAGGGCAGCACCTGCAACGACCGTTGCGGCCTGATTTACGACCGAAGGCTTGGCCGTACGGGTATGGTCGGCCCGGTTCACCGTCGCTTCGTCGATGCTTTTCTCCACCTTTTTCTCCATGTCTTCTGTCTGCGTTGTCACCTCGTCGGCGGCGACATGCCGTTGCCGACTCCTTCTGATGTAGAAAAAGGCGATGATGATTATCACAATAAAGATAATGTCAAGCACTAGCATAACCAAGAGAATAAGATGATAGGTGTCAGGTAAGAAAAACAGGGAGAGCGTCCACAGAGGTCGCTCTCCCCATTCCCATGATAGCAGCAATTAATATTCCAGGATGAGGGTTTGTCGCGGACTGAGGCGCAAGTCTTTTTTCAGACTGTACTTACGGCCTGTGATGACATCCTCGGCCTCAGTCTGGTCGACATCGAACAGCTCGGCATAACGATTAATCTCCATCACAGCCGGCTTGCTGGTGCCGTTGAGAATTGTCATCACGCCATGGCGGTGCCAGCGGCGGGCAACCACATAGATGCCGTGATAAGGGATGAACTGCGTCTGGTAGCCGCGGATAATCGTCTCGTTACCGTTGCGCCAGTGGAGCAGGGCAGAAAGCCAGTTGAACATCGCGTTCTCGGCCTTTGTGCGTCCCTCAGCGGTAAAGGCATTGTGCTTGTCGCCCGGGAATCCGCCAGGGAAGTCTTTGCGCACGTTTCCATCGGTGACCTCCTTTGTGCCGTTCATGAGGATTTCGGTGCCATAATAGAGTTGTGGGATGCGCTTCACGGTGAGCAGCAGGGCAAGGGCCTGCTTCAGGGCAAGCGAGTCTTTGCCGTTGCCGAGGAACCGGTCGGTGTCGTGATTGTCGATGAACGCCATGACGTTGTTAGGATCCTCGTAGAGATAATCGTAACAGAACGAGTTGTAGAGGCGGTTCAGACCGTTCCACCAGCCGTCGGTCTCCTCATTCTTAGCCTGCGAGAGGCGGTCGAAGAAAGCGAAGTCCATGACCGTTTTCAGATAACTGTTGTCCTTGCTCAGTTTCGAGTTTTTCTGCCATGCGGCAGTATAGGCAGGTTCGGTAACCCATGTCTCGCCCACCACGTTGAAGTTGGGATATTCCTCGTCGAGCGTCTTCATCCAGCGTGCCATACCCTTCGCGTCGGCGTAGGGATAGGTGTCCATACGGATTCCGTCGATGCCCACGGTCTCTATCCACCAGATGCTGTTCTGAATGAGATAGGTCATCACGTGTGGATTCCGGTGGTTCAGGTCGGGCATGGAGGGTACGAACCAGCCGTCGACGGTCTCATGCAGGTCGATTTCCGAAGCATACGGGTCCTTCACGGGAGTCAGTTTGTAGCTCGTTTGCAAGTACTGGCTCTTGGCGGGCTCACTACCGTCGGCATTGGCTGTGAAGCCGGTCATCGGATCGCGTCCGCTCGACTGTTTCTCGCTCAGCCATTCGGGCGTGTTGAACCAGTCCTTGGTGGGCATGTCGGCCACCCACGGGTGCTCAAATCCGCAATGGTTGAAAATCATGTCCATCACAATCTTCAGTCCTTTCTGGTGTGCCTCGTCGATCAGTTGGCGGTATTCCTCATTGCTTCCGAAACGCGGGTCTACGCGGTAATAGTCGGTCGTGGCATAACCATGATAGGTGGAGAAACGGTTGTTGTCGGGAGAGTTGTTCTCCAAGACGGGCGTAAACCACAAGGCGGTAACACCCAGCTCGTTGAAGTAATCGAGGTGCTGGCGGATGCCTTCCAGGTCGCCACCATGGCGCAGACTGGGCTGGCTGCGGTCGTTCACATACGTGTTCAGACCTTTGATCTGGTCGTTGTCACTACGGCCTGACGCAAAGCGGTCGGGCATGAGCATGTAGAGCACGTCGGCATTGGTGAAGCCCTCGCGCTTGTCACCGCTCATTTCGCGCTGTTTCAGCTGATACTTGAACTTCTTCTTGTCGAACTGAAGCGTCATCTCACCAGGCTGTGCACCGCTCAGGTCGAGATAGACCAGCAGGTAGTTGGGTGAGTCGAGTCGCACCACCTCGTCGATGGTCACACCGGGATAATCGGTCGTCACATTCTTAACGGCGGCTATGTTCGGGCCGTAAACCATCAGCTGCAGCTTGGGATTCTTCATTCCCACATACCAGTTGGTCGGGTCAATGCGGGTGATATTTGTTTTCGGAGCAGCTGCCATGGTTAATGTGAGACTGAGAAACAAACTGAATAATACTACTTTTTTCATATGAAGAATAGTTATGGTTCATACATGATGAGTGCCGACTGGCCCGAGACGGGAATCTTGCGGCCGAAGGTCTTGCTGGTCGACTGTTCGTCAATCTTTCCGTCCTGGCAAACAATGGTATACATGCCTTTCGGTACGGGAACACTCACTTTCTCTTTGTTGCCATTAAGGATTACTACAATGTTTCGCCAGTCGTCGCGTCCTGCATAGTTTTTCAGGCGGAAAGCCACGACGCCTGCAGGAGCATCGAGGAACTCCAGATGCTTGCGCACCAGATGGGCATCGCCCAAGCGGAATGCCGGATGATTACGGCGCAGCTGGATGAGGTCCTTGTAGTATTTGAACACCTGCGGATACTCTTTCATACGGTTCCAGTCGAGGTGGTTGATAGAGTCGGGCGACTCGAAACTGTTGTGGACTCCCTTCTTGTCGCGCAGCATTTCCTCACCACTGAGCATGAACGGTACGCCCTGGGAGGTGAAGACGGCTGTCTGTGCCAGCAGGTCCAGGCGTATCAGCTCTTCCTTTTGTTCGGGACTGAGAGCCGCGAACCGGGATGCCTTGCCGCCCTTGAGACCGGGAACGCTGGCTATGAGGCGGTCGACCAGGCACATGTCGTCGTGACAGCTGACGTACGAAATCATCTGTACAGGCTCCTCCGCCCATGGTGTTTTCGAGTAGTTGACCTTGGTCATGTCGACCTGCGGATGTTGGATACCGCCTGCAATACCGAACTTGATGCTCTCTTCCGCTCCGGGGAATCCAGCCAGGAACGCACCCTTGGTGTCATCGTCGAATGGTCCGCGCAGACCGTCGCGAATCTCGTCAGAGAAAGCGGCAATGCGCGGCATCTTCATGATGTTGGCTTTCATGCCCAGTTTTTCCTGCGGATAAGCGCAACTGCCGGCACTCCATCCCTCGCCGTAGACAAAGATGGAAGGGTCTATCTTGTCGAGTTCGTCGCGTACGGCATTCATCGTCTCGATATCGTGGCAGCCCATCAGGTCGAAGCGGAAGCCGTCAACGCGGTACTCATTCGCCCAATACTTCACCGACTCGATGATATACTGGCGCATCATGGGCTGCTCCGAGGCTGTCTCGTTGCCGCAACCGGAGCCGTTCGAATACTTCCCATCGGCAGTCTTGCGGAAGTAATAGTCGGGATAGGTCTTCTGGAAGTTGCTTCCGTCGATGCTGTAAGTATGGTTGTACACCACATCGAGAATGACGCGGATGCCAGCCTTGTGCAGCGCCTGTACCATCTGCTTGAACTCTTTGATGCGGGCCTTCGGGTCACGGGGATTCGTGCTGTACGAGCCTTCCGGCACATTGTAGTTCAGCGGGTCGTAGCCCCAGTTGTACTGAGCGTCGCCCAGACGTGTCTCGTCTACAGAGGCATAGTCGAACGACGGCAGGATGTGAACGGCATTCACGCCCAGGTCGGTCAGATGCTTGATGGCCCACGGCTCTGTCAGTGCCAGAAACTTCCCGGGATATTTGGCGTCGGGGTTGGCAATGGAGAAATCGCGGTGGTGCAGCTCGTAGATGACCAGGTCGGCAGGTGTCTTGGTGACAGGCCGCTGGTCGCAGCACCAGTCGTCAGGGTCACACTCCAGCATGTTCAAGATGGCGCCGCGTCGGCCATTCACGCTCACAGCTTTGGCGAACACGCCCGCACACTCTCCCTGTCCGGCATCGAACGTGTAGAACTTGCCCCGCAGGTCGCCCTTCACGGTGGCTGTCCATTTCTTGGTGTCGGCCTTATAGGTCATCTTCACGGTCTTCAGGGCTTTTCCTTTCTCACCGTTCTGATAGATACGTACCTTTACTGACTTGGCATTTGCCGGCGCGAAGAGGTTGAAAACGGTAGCTTCAGGACCACATTCCACCTCGTTGAAAAATGTCTGTCCGCTAACAATGTTTGCCATAAAAGCCAATATAGCTGTCGCTAAGATTTTCTTCATTTCTAAATGGATTAGGTTGGTAGCTGGTAAATAGGTTTTATTTCATCATTAATGATACAGCAAAACCACCACCGGGAGCCTCTGTGAGTTTCAAGACATCACCTTTCTTCACCACACGCTTGGTGATGGTGTAGGCCTGCGGGTTGGTCTCGTAATGGGCATCCTTGGCATCGGCGTAGATGGTGCAGTCGTATTTCTTTCCTTTCTCCAGGAAGTCGAGCTTGATAACACTCTTGTGACCGTTCTCGTCGCACTTGCCGCCAATAAACCAGTTGTTCGTGCCTTTGGCCTTGCGGGCTACCGTGATATAGTCGGCAGGCTCAGCCTCGAGGTAGCGGCTGTCGTCCCAGTCGCAAGCCACGTCGCGGATGAACTGGAAGGCATCGTCGAAACGCTCGTAGTGCTCGGGCAGGTCGGCAGCCATCTGCAGCGGCGAGTACATCGTCAGATAGAGTGCCAGCGAGCCGCAGAGCGTGATGCGGGCCCACGACTGGTTGCCGCTCCACTCCGACAGTTTTGTGACAAAAATGCCGGGCGTATAGTCCATCGGTCCACCTTGCAGGCGTGTGAACGGCAGGATGCAGGTATGTCCTGGGTTGATTTTGGCCTTGTATTCATTACCCAT
>JAEEGJ010009346.1_pt1 | contig 26302 bp, 18 predicted proteins | sample 8958761 | NCBI WGS metagenome assembly JAEEGJ01 (sample SAMN16246546, study PRJNA631951) | gut metagenome | biome: gut microbiome; feature: rumen; material: RS-attached | host: Bos | place: Iran: Karaj | collected 2018-10 | reverse complement strand
GGCCAAAGGCCCGTTGATGCCATTTGGCAGTGGTGCGGGGGCGCCGGATCGCGACAGCGATTATCCGGCCATCCCCCTTGAGGGGGCGCAGGGGGTGAAGGCACCTTCTGGCCAGAATGTGCCCCCGCACATTCTGGTCATGACGGCAACGCCGATTCCCAGAACGCTGGCGATGACCCTGTATGGAGACCTGGACGTGTCAGTGATCGACGAGATGCCGCCGGGACGCAAGCCCGTGCAGACGATGTGCATCGGACAGAACCGCCGGGCGGCGATGTACAAGTTCCTGCGGGAAGAAATCGCACGCGGGCGGCAGGTATTCGTGGTCTTCCCGCTCATCTTCGAGAGCGAGAAACTGGACTACCAGAACCTCGAGCAAGGCTACGAAGAGATCGTGAACGCCTTCCCCCTGCCGGACTACAAGGTGGCGATCGTCCACGGACAGCAGACCGCTGAGCAGAAGAATTTCAACATGGCCGCCTTCGTGGCCGGCCGGGCGCACATCCTCGTCTCCACGACGGTGATCGAAGTGGGCGTGGACGTACCCAATGCCTCCGTGATGGTCATCGAGAGCGCCCAGCGCTTCGGCCTGAGCCAGCTGCACCAGCTGCGCGGCCGGGTGGGGCGCGGCGCCGAGAAATCCTACTGCATCCTCGTCAAGGACGTCAAGACCTCCAAGGAAGCCCAGCAGCGCCTGGATCTGATGTGCGCCACCGAAGACGGTTTCGAGATTGCGGAGCAGGACATGAAGATGCGCGGCCCGGGCGACCTCGAAGGCACGCAGCAGAGCGGCCTGCCCATCAGCCTCAACATCGCCTCCCTGGCCAGGGACGGCCAGCTGCTGACGGAAGCCCGCCTCTACGCGGAGCAGGTCCTGAAGGCTGATCCCGCCCTGGATGCCCCCCAGAACGCCCCTTTGGTACGCGAATTGCGCAAAGACAAATACGGAATCAAAGACTACAGTAAGATATCATGAGAAAAGTTTTCATCGCATTAACCTGTTTGATTATGGCAGTCAGTTGTGCTCAACAGAAAGAAGACAGCGGCTACATCGGACCGTCCGACATACAGATCACGGACGGCGTGATGACCCCCGAGACCCTGCTCTCGCTCGGCCGCCTGTCCGATCCGCAGCTCTCCCCGGACGGGAGCCGCATCCTCTACGGCGTCTCCTATACCTCCATCGCGGACAACCGCAGCTGCCGCAACCTCTTCCTCTGCAATCCGGACGGTTCCGGCAAGGTCCAGCTCACACGCTACGCCAAGAGCGTCAACGCAGCCCGCTGGTCCGCTGACGGCAAAAACATCTACTTCCTGCAGGGCGGCCAGCTCTGGAAAGCCCCGCTGCAGGGCAACAAGCTGGGCAAGAAAGTCCAGCTCAGTGACGTTCCCAACGGCATCAGCGACTACAAGCTCTCCCCGAACGAGCAGCAGCTGCTCTATGTGAGCACCATCAAGAACACGGCGGTCCAGACCCCGGCCGACAGCGACCCTGCCCTGGACAAGGCGAAGGCATACGCCACGGAAGACCTGATGTACCGCCACTGGGACCACTGGGTGACGGAAGTCCCCCGGACCTATGTCGCCACGCTCGTGAACGGCACGGTCACGCCGGACAATTCCCTCGACATCCTCGGGACGGAAGAACTGTTTGAACTGCCCACGGAGCCTTTCGGGGGCATCGAGCAGCTGGACTGGGCACCCGACAACCGGCACATCGTCTACTCCTGCCGCAAGAAGGTGGGCAAGCAGTACGCCTTCAGCACCAATACCTCCATCTATATCTATGACATCCTGACCGGAGCCACGGTCGACGTCAAGACGGACGGTGGCTACGACACCGATCCGGTCTGGAGTCCGGACGGCAGGCACCTGGCCTGGATCTCCATGCCCAGAGACGGGTATGAGGCAGACCGGCAGCGCCTGTTTGTCGCTGACACAGAGTTGAGTGCGGGTGACGCCGACGGCCAGGACGTGGGCGTCGCGGTGAGCAACGTGCATGAACTCCTGCCCGACTTCGACCATGACGTGGCCGGCCTGGTCTGGCACGGGGAGGAGCTGTTCTTCAACGCCCTCGTGGGCGAAGGCATCCAGGCCCTGTTCTGCGCCGACCTCGAAGGGGACGTGCAGCGGATCACCGATCCGGACTGGAACTTCGATTTCTTCTCTCCCTTCGCCATCCTGGACAAGGAAGACGGCGGCGTGCAGCTGCTTGCTTCCTACTATTGCCTGAAATTCCCGACGGAACTCGTGTCCGTGGACATCTCGCCCAAGGAAACGACCTTCTGCCAGATCACCCATGAGAACGGGCACATCATGGACCAGCTCGCCGAAGTCACGGACGAGCGCGTGTTCGTGGAAACGGTGGACCACCAGCAGATGCTCTGCTGGGTGCTCTATCCGCCGCAGTTCGATCCGGCGAAGCAGTATCCCGCCATCGAGATCGTGCTCGGCGGCCCGCAGGGATCCAATTCCCAGGACTGGAGTTACCGCTGGTGCTACCGCCTGATGGCCCAGCAGGGCTACATCGTCATCCTGCCCAACCGCCGCGGCACGACGGCCTTCGGCCAAGCCTGGAAGGAACAGATCTCCGGAGACTATCCGGGCCTGAACATGCAAGACTACCTGAGCGCCGGACGCTATATCAAGGGCCAGCCTTACGTGAGCAAGCTCGCCTGCGTCGGTGCCTCCTACGGCGGTTATTCCGCCTACATGCTCGAGGGACTGCACGGCGACCTCTATGACTGCTTCATCGCGCATGCGGGAATCTTCGACGAGAAGCAGCTCTGGTTCACCACCGAGGAGATGTGGTTCGCCAACTGGGACAACGGCGGCCTGACCGAATACGCCTACACACCCGGCGAACTCGGCCCGCGCGGCGACGGCATCACCTTCGGCGGCATGCAGCAGGCCGGCGCGCCTTATGCCAAGACGCCCAAGGCCCAGCGCCACTACGCCAACTCCCCTTCCTCGATGGTCACCAAATGGCACACCCCGATCCTCTGCATCCACGGGATGATGGATTTCCGAATCCCCTACGAGCAGGGCATGGCGGCCTTCAACGCCGCCCAGATGATGGGCGTTCCCTCCAAACTCGTGGTCTTCCCGGACGAGAACCACTGGATCCTCCAGCCGCAGAACTCCCTCTACTGGCACCGGATGGTCTATGACTGGCTCGACCGCTGGCTGAAACATTAATCATCAGAATAACAAAGCATTGAACCATGGCACTTGAACAACAGATACAGAAAGACATCATGGCGGCGATGAAGGCCCACGACTATGAGCGGACCAACGCCGTACGTGCTATCAAGTCCGCCATCCTCCTGGCCAAGACGGCTGAAGGCGGCAAGAAGGAACTTGAGGACGCAGACATCATCAAACTGATCCAGAAACTCATCAAGCAGCGCAAGGAAGCGGCCGAGCAGTATGTGGCCGCCGGGCGCCAGGAGCTTGCCGACAACGAACTCGCCGAGGCGAAGATCCTGGAGGAGTATGTTCCCAAACAGCTTTCCCCGGAAGAAGTCGAGGAGCGGGTCCGCGAGATCATCGCCCGCGTGGGCGCATCCTCTCCTTCCGACATGGGCAAGGTCATGGGCGTCGCCACCAAGGAGATGGCCGGCCTCGCCGACGGCCGCACGCTGTCCGGCATCGTCCGCCAACTGCTCGCCCAGGGATGAAACTGCGCGAAGTGACCGCCGCGCTGGAGCGCCTGGCTCCCCTGCGGCTGCAGGATGAGTGGGACAACTCAGGCCTGCAGGTCGGTTTTCCGGAATCGGAGACCACGCGGATCCTGGTATGCCTGGATATTACGGAAGAGATTGTAGAAGAGGCTGTTGCGAGGCAATGTAACATGATTGTTTCGCATCATCCCCTGCTTTTCAAGGCACTTAGGCAGGTCTCTGACACGACCTATCAGCAGCGCTGCGTTGTCAAGGCACTCGCGACCGGGGTCTCCATTTACTCCGCCCACACGAGCCTGGACAATGCACCGGGCGGCGTGAACTACAAGATTGCGGAGAAGCTCGGATTGAAGGACCTCCGCTGGCTCGCTCCCCTGCCGGGAGAGGATGCCGGCTCCGGACTGGTCGGCGAATTGCCGCAACCTGAAGCGGAGGCGGATTTCCTGGCTCGGGTGAAGCGGGACTTCGGTGTCCTGTGCCTGCGCCATTCCGCCCCTGCCGGGCGGATGATCCGGCGCGTCGCGCTGTGCGGCGGCGCCGGCGCCTTCCTGCTGGGCGAGGCGGTGCGCGCCGGCGCCGACTGTTTCCTCAGCGGGGAGTTCCACTACCACGATTATTTTGAGAACCGGGGCGTCCTGCTGGCGGAACTCGGCCACTACCAAAGCGAGCAGTTCACGGTGGATCTGCTCCGCGACTACCTGACGGAGCATTGCCCGGGAGTCCAGGTCTTCAAAACCACCCTCGATACCAACCCGATTTGCTATGAATGACCACTATTTCGACGACAAATTCTATGAAAACCTCACGGTAGCCTGTTACCAGGTGGACCGCCGGAAAATCCTGCGCCCTTCTGCATTCCTCGACCTGGCCCAGCATATGGCCGTCTACGGCGCCGACAGACTCGCCTTCGGTGATGACCAGCTCGGACCGTACGGATGTACCTGGGTGCTGGCTCGGCAGCACGTCCGCTTCGAGCGTCCCGTGATGCACAAGGAGCCCTGCCGGATCCTGACCTGGCACAAGGGATTGCAGGGGCTCTTCTTCATCCGTGACTACCAGATCCTGGGAGCGGACGGGAAACCGGCCGTCAACTCCACCAGTTCGTGGGTGGTGATGAACCTCGCGGAGCGCCGCGTGGTCCGGGCGGATTTCCTGAAAGACATCGTCTCGCTGGATCCCCAGAGCCTGGATTCCGCCATCGTAGTGCAAGCCGGCAAGGTCGTGGTACCGCACGGCGCAGACCTGACGCTGATCGGCACGCACCGGGTTCAGTATTCGGATGTGGACTATAACCAGCACGCCAACAATGTCAGATACACGGTCTGGGCGATGGACGCATTACCTGAAGAATTAGTTAATGAAAAAATGGTTAAAGAACTGACCGTCAACTTTAACCGGGAGGCAAGACCCGGAGAGACCGTAGAGTTGTGGCATGCCACGGACGCCGAAGGTGCGCATATCATCGAAGGGCGCGCTGCTGATCATCAGGTGTTTATCGAAAAAATACTTTTCGAATAGTCCGGTTATTCCCGGCGGACGGAGTCTTCCAGACGGACGGACGGAAATTATTTTTCGGACAGGTTTGCCGAAAAACCAATTTCCGCTCCGTTTTTCCGTCCGCCAGGAGAGATTATTCCAACGGACGGATCTTGGCGTACTTGAGGAGCAGGAGTTTCTCGCCGTGGACGTCAAAACGGATCCGGGCCTTCATTTCAGGTGCTCTTCCGGACAGGTCCAGGATCGTTCCGGGACCAAAACGATTATGTTCTATCCGCTGACCCACAGATAGTTCCGTCATCGGAACGCCCACGAAATCCGCATCCGCCAGCACGGACCCGGCGCCGGAAGACTCTCCAAAACTCCGCCAGCCAGAGGCAGTGGTGCGTGGGCGCCGGTCCGCGCCAGCGGATATCCGGCCATCCCCCTTGAGGGGGCGCAGGGGGTGAGAATAGCCCGAAGCGCCTCGGGCGCTTCCGAAACGGTCCAGCCGGCCGCCGGTAAAGCGGGAGCCGAAACCGCCCCATTCGTGGGTGACACCGGAATTGTCGAAATCGGCCTCGTCGAGCGGATTCTCGATAAACCGTCGGTCGATCTCCTTGAGGAAACGCGACGGGGCGTTGGACTCATGCTTGCCGTTGCGCATGCGCGTCCCGGCATAGGCCAGTGCGACGGCCTTCTTGGCCCGCGTGACGGCGACATAGAACAGACGCCTCTCCTCCTCGATCTCGGTCCGCGCAGACAGCATCGACACGTTCGGGAAGAGGTTCTCCTCCAGCCCGGCCACGAACACATACGGGAACTCCAGTCCCTTGGAAGAATGGACCGTCATCAAGGCCACCTTGTTATTGGTGTCCTCATCCTCCGCCACATCCACATTGCTCAGCAGCGAGACATTCTCGAGGTAATCATCCAGCGTATAGACGGGATGCACCTCCGCGTTATCCTCCAGATAATCCTCCGCCTCCTCCTCGCGCTCCTCGACGAACTGAGCCACGGAGTTGAGCAGTTCGTCCAGGTTGGCCAGCCGGGACTGCCCTTCAATAGAGGTATCCAGCTTATAGAACGCATACAGGCCGCTCTGCTCCGCAATCCGGAGCGCCAGCTCGTGCGCATCCGTCGTCGCGACCTGGGTGGAAAGTTTGGCGATCATCTCACAGAACGGCTGCACCTTGGGCACTTCGCGGGCGGCCAGGAACAACGGCCAGCCCTGCTGCAGGGCCACGGCCTCGACGGCCTGCAGGGCCTTGTCGCCGATGCCCCGCGCAGGCTTGTTGACCACCCGGCGGAAAGACTCGTCATCCCGGGGATTGACGACCAGTTTGAAATAGGCCATCATATCCTTGACCTCGGCCCGGTCGAAGAAGGAATTGCCCGAATAGATCATGTACGGGATATTGCGCCGGCGGAGCTGCTCTTCGAGCGCACGCGACTGGGAATTGGTCCGGTACAGGATGGCGAAATCCTGGTACTGTGCCCGTGCCGTGCGCATCCGGTCGAGGATCTCGGAGACAATCAGGATCGCCTCCTCCTGCTCGGTGTAGGCCTTGAGCAACCTGATCCTTTCGCCGTTCTCCCCCACCGCATAACACTCCTTCGGAATGCGCCCCTCATTGTGGGCGATCACGGAATTCGCCGCGTCCACGATCACCTGCGTGGAGCGGTAGTTGCGCTCCAGGCGGAAGAGCTTGCACTCCGGATAATCTTTCTTGAAGTTGAGGATATTCTCGATCCTGGCACCACGGAAGGCGTAGATGGACTGGCTGTCGTCCCCCACCACGCAGATATTGCGGCTGAACTGGGCCAGTTTCTTGAGAATCATGTACTGGGCGGCATTGGTGTCCTGGTACTCGTCCACCAGGATGTGCGTGAAGCGGCCGGCGATCGACTGCAAGGCCTCCGGGTTGTCCCGCAGGAGGTAATTCATGTTCAGCAGGATGTCGTCGAAGTCCATCACCCCGCTCTGCTTGAGCTTCAGCTGATAGCGCTCGTATACCTCTCCCAGGCGCGGGCGCTTGGAGAAATAGTCCTGCTTCTGCAGCTCCGGGCTGGCCTGGTAAGCCTTCACCGTGATCAGGTTGTTCTTCGCCATCGAGATACGGGAGAGCACCTCACGCGGTTTGTAGACCTTGTCGTCAAGGCCCATCTCCTTGACGCAGATCTTGATGGCGCTCTGCGAGTCGGAGGTATCGTAGATGGTGAAATTCTGCGGGTAGCCCAGACTGTCGGCGTACTCCCGCAGGAAACGCACGAACACGGCATGGAAGGTACCCATCACCACGCGCCGCACGTTCCGGTCCCCGACCATCGCGGCGATACGCTCCTTCATCTCCCCGGCGGCTTTCTTGGTAAAGGTCAGGGCAAGGATGCGGGCATGCTCCTGCAAAGCCAGGATGTAGGCCACCCGGCTGGTCAGCACCCGGGTCTTGCCCGACCCTGCTCCGGCGACGATCAGCACCGGTCCTTCCACACAACAGACGGCTTTTTTCTGCTCGTCATTCAAATCTTCCAGGATCGTGTCCACTTTATCCGTCATAGCGGCACGAAAATACGAAAAAAAAGTGGTATCTTCGCGTTGTCAAATGCCAAATAAGATTAAACTTATATTCAATGTCACTTAACTACGTTTTGAAAAAGGGTCTGGACATCCCGGTTGCGGGAGAGGCAGAACTCCGAGTCTCCAAGACGGTAGCGCCGGGCATCGTAGCAGTCCAACCGACTGATTTCAAAGGTTTTCTTCCCAGGCTTCTGGTCAAGGAAGGAGACCGCGTGCTCTGTGGCTCCCCCGTCATGGCGGACAAAAAGAACGCCGACATCCTCCTGGCCTCCCCTGTCAGCGGTACGGTCCGGGAGATCGTCCGGGGAGAGAAGCGCAAGCTGCTCGCCGTCCTGGTCGAGGCAGACGCACGGCAACAGTGCGTCGATTTCGGCATCAAGGAGGTCTCCGCCCTCGATGCCGGACAGATCCGCCAGGCTCTCCTGCGGAGCGGCCTGTGGCCCTGGCTGGTCCAGCGTCCCTACGGCATCATGGCCGACCCTTCCGCGACACCGCGCGACATCTTCATCTCTACCTTCAGCACCGCTCCCCTCGCCCCGGACGCAGCATTCTGCTTCGGCGAGGAGCTCCATGCCGCCCAGGCCGGCGTCGACGCGCTCGCCAAGCTTACTTCCGGCGCGGTCCACGTCTGTCTCGACGGCAGAAGCGGTGATTCTCCCTTCGCCGCGCTCCAGGGCGTGCAGCTGCACAGTTTCAAGGGTCCGCACCCGGCCGGCAACGTCGGCGTGCAGATCAGCCACATCGCCCCCATCCGCAAGGAGGATATCGTCTGGACTGTCTGTCTCGCAGGCCTCGTAGCGATCGGCAAGCTCTTCACCACCGGTCGCTATGACGTGCGCCGCAAGGTCGCCGTCACGGGTCCGATGGCGCTGTATCCCGCTTATGTTCAGGCCTTCCCCGGCATGCCGATGAAGGTCCTCGGTGCTTTCTACGGCAACACGCCCGCAGACCAGATCCGCATCATCAGCGGGGACATCCTCAGCGGCAAGCCCGTCGGAGCGGACGGCTATCTCGGCTTCTTCGACAACCAGGTGACGCTCGTGCGCGAAGGCACGGAGCCGGAGCTCCTGGGCTGGATCAACCCGATCCGCGCCCACCAGTTCAGCGCCGACCGGAGTTACTTCTCCTGGCTCATGCCGAAGAAGAAGAAATATGCGATGGACACGAACCTGCACGGCGGTGCCCGCGCGTTCCTGATGAACGACGGCTACTACGCCCGCGTGCTTCCGATGGACATCTATCCGGTCTTCCTCGCCAAGGCCTGCCTGGCGGGAGAGATTGACAAGATGGAGAAGTTCGGTATCTATGAAGTGCTCCCCGAGGACCTCGCCACCTGCGAGTTCGTCGATCCGAGCAAGAACAATATCCAGGAAATGATTGAAAACGGCATCGACTTGATGCTTAAGGAAATGGCTTAAAAGTATGAACAAGATTTTCGAAAAAGGCGGCAAGCTTTACTGGCTGCACTCAACGGTCGATGCTTTTGAGACATTCCTTCACGTGCCCGGCACCGTCACCCGCAAGGGTGCCCACGTGCGCGACGCCATCGACCTCAAGCGCCTGCTCATCCTCGTGGTGATCGCCGCCGCTCCCGCAGCCCTCTTCGGCATGTGGAACGTCGGCTACCAGCACGGTCTGGCCGTTGGCGACCTCCGTCTCAACATCCTCGGCAACTGGTGGTACGGCTTCCTGCGTGTACTTCCGCTCTACCTCGTCTCCTACATCGTCGGCCTCGGCATCGAGTTCGCATCCTGCCAGATCCGCGGCGAAGAAGTGAGCGAGGGCTACCTCGTCTCGGGATTCTTCATCCCGCTCATCGTCCCGGTGGACATCCCCCTGTGGATGCTCGCCGTGGCTGTAGCTTTCGCGGTCCTCATCGGCAAGGAGGTATTCGGAGGCACGGGCATGAACGTCGTCAATCCGGCGATCCTCGCGCGTGCGTTCCTCTTCTTCTCCTATCCGAACTACATGTCCGGTTCCAGCTGCTGGATCCATTACAAACCCACCGAGCAGCTGGTCGACGGCTTCACGGGAGCCACTCCGCTCGCCCTGGACGGCGCCTCCGCCCAGTATGGGACCGGCTTCTGGGACCTGTTCATCGGCACAGTCCCGGGCTCCGTCGGTGAGACTTCCGTCATCGCCATCCTGCTTGGCGCCGCCATCCTGCTCTGGACCGGAATCGCCAGCTGGAAGATCATGTGTGCCGGCGTGCTCGGCGCCCTGTTCGTGGGTGGCCTCGGAGACCTCGCCGGTATCACCACGATCCCCTGCTACATGCAGCTCCTCTACGGCGGCTTCGCCTTCGGTATCGTCTTCATGGCGACCGACCCGGTGACCTCCGCCCAGACCGAGGCCGGCAAGTGGATCTACGGATTCCTGATCGGTGCGCTCTGCATCATGGTCCGACTCTTCAACCCGGGCTACGCCGAAGGCATGATGCTCGCCATCCTGCTCTGCAACATCTTCGCTCCGCTGATTGACCACTGCGTCGTCAGCGCCCATCTGTCCCGCAAGGCCAAGAAACTCAAAACCGCCTAGCCATGAATACCAACAGCAACGCATATACTGTCATCTACACCACCCTCGTGGTCGTAGTCGTGGCCGCGCTCCTGGCTTTCACGGCCATGAAGCTCAAGCCTTCCCAGGACGCCAACGCCAAGGCGGAGACGCTCCGCCAGATGATGTCCGCCGCGCAGATCAAGCCTACGGACGAGCTCTATGCCACCAAGAATGCCGGCATCCTGCAACTGTATGCCGACAACATCGGGGAGGCCTACACCATCGGCCTCGACGGCAAGAAGAGCGGCACCCTCTCCACCGACAAGAACAGCATCGGCCTGGTGGACAACCTCAAGCCGCAGAACAAAGCCATCAAGGACGGCGGAGACGCCAAACTCCCGGTCTACGTCTTCAAGAACGGCGTCATCGTGATTCCTGTCTACGGCGCCGGTCTCTGGGGCCCTGTATGGGGCTACGTAGCTTTCCAGCCTGACTTCAAGACCATCGCCGGCGCCTACTTCGACCACGAATCCGAGACGCCCGGCCTGGGTGCAAAGATCAAGGACGAAGCCTGGTTCCGCGAGAAATTCATCGGCAAGCAGGTTGCCTTCGGCTCTGAGCCGCTCTTCCGGCTCGCCAAGAACGCCGAAGCGGCCGGAGCCGCCAACGCCGTTGACGCCATCACGGGCGCCACGATGACCTCCAAGGGACTCGGCGATGCCCTCAACGTCTGGTTCAAGGCTTATGAGAAGCATTTCGAGAATGCCATCACCACTAAAGAAGAGGAATAGCTATGGACAAGAAACTTAAAGAAACCATCCTCAATCCGATCCTGAAGGGCAATCCGATCACCGTCCTCATCCTCGGTATCTGCTCCTCGCTGGCCGTTACGGTCCAGCTGAAAGGTGCGCTGGTGATGGCCATCTCCGTGATCATCGTCACGGGGCTGTCCAGCCTGATCTGCTCGCTGCTCCGCAACAGCATCCCCAACCGGGTGCGCATCATCGTGCAGCTCGTCGTCGTGGCCATGATGGTCATCCTCGTGGACCAGATCCTCAAGGCCGGCGAAGGCACTTACGCCATTGACAAGCAGCTGTCCGTCTACATCGGCCTGATCATCACCAACTGCATCGTGATGGGACGCATCGAGGCTTTCGCCCTCGGCAACAAACCCATCCCCTCGCTGCTGGACGGTCTGGCCAACGGCGTCGGCTACGGCCTGATCCTGATCATCGTCGCCTTCTTCCGCGAACTGCTCGGAAGCGGCACCCTGTTCGGCCTGCAGGTCCTCCCTGCCGGCTACATCCCCAACAACCTCGTGATCCTGCCGCCCTTCGCGCTGATCCTGCTCGGATGCATCATCTGGGCACACCGCGCCTGGGACAAGGACCTGCAAGAGAAATAATCGCGAAGCCCTATGGAATATATCAGCTTATTCGTCAAGTCAATCTTTGTTGACAACATGATCTTCGCATACTTCCTGGGTATGTGCTCATACCTGGCAGTATCGAAGAATGTGAAGACAGCCAACGGCCTGGGCCTCGCTGTGATCTTCGTGCTCTTCTTCACCCTCCCCATCAACTGGGTCCTGAACACCTACGTGCTTCAGCCGGGCGCCCTCAAGTGGCTCGGCCCCCAGTTCGCGGAGGTGGACCTGAGCTTCCTGAGTTTCATCGTCTTCATCGCGGTGATCGCCGCCTTCGTGCAGATCGTCGAGATGATCGTCGAGAAATATCTCCCTTCGCTGTACTCCTCGCTGGGTATCTTCCTGCCGCTGATCGCGGTGAACTGCTCCATCCTGGGCGGTTCCCTGTTCATGCAGCAGCGTGACTTCCCGACCATCGGCGAACCGCTCGTCTATGCGCTGGGGTCCGGCATCGGCTGGTACCTCGCCATCGTCTGCCTCGCCGCCATCCGCGAGAAGATGTCCTACAGCAATGTGCCCGCACCGCTCAAGGGCGTCGGCATCACCTTCATTACGGTGGGCCTGATGGGCATGGCGTTCATGATCTTTATGGGTATTCAATTATAGGAGGAACGCGCTATGACACCTACAATCTTAGCTTCTATCGCAGTCATCGTCCTCGTGACGCTGCTGCTGGTGGTCCTCCTGCTCGTGATCAAGGGCATCGTGACCCCGAAAGGTACTATTCAAATCGACATCAACAACGGCAAGAAGACCCTCTCCGTCAATCCGGGCAACTCCCTGATGAACACGCTCGCCGAGCAGAAGATCTTCCTCCCCTCCGCCTGCGGCGGCAAGGCCAACTGCGGCCAGTGCAAGGTCCAGGTGCTCGAGGGCGGCGGTGAGATCCTCCCGACCGAGACCGGCTTCTTCAACCGCAAGCAGATCAAGGACGGCTGGCGCCTGGGCTGCCAGGTCAAGGTCAAGGACAACCTGAAGATCCAGGTGGCCGAGTCCGCTCTCTCCGTGAAGAAACTCGAGTGCGAAGTGATTTCCAACGAGAATGTCGCGACGTTCATCAAGGAATTCACCGTCCGTCTCCCTGAAGGCGAAGAGCTCGAATTCAAGAGCGGCGAGTACATCCAGATCGACATCCCTGCCTACGAGGCCGACTTCGCCGATATGGGCGTGGCCGACATCTACAAGGGTGACTGGGAGAAGTACGGCATCACCGGGCTCAAGTTCAAGAACGACGTCCCGACGATACGCGCTTACTCCATGGCTTCCTATCCCGGCGAGAAGGGCATCATCAAGCTCAACGTGCGTATCGCGACCCCGCCGTTCGACCGCACCCAGCCGAAGGGCGTCTTCAAGTTCGTCCCCGGCGTGCCTCCGGGAATCGCTTCCACGTACGTGTTCTCCCGCAAACCGGGCGACAAGGTGATGATCAGCGGTCCTTACGGTGAGTTCCTCCTGCCGAAGAACGATCCCGAGGATATGGAATACATCTTCGTGGGCGGTGGCGCCGGTATGGCTCCGCTCCGCAGCCACATCATGCAGCTGTTCAAGACCCTCAAGACCGGCCGCAAGGTCCGCTTCTTCTATGGCGCCCGCGCCCTCGTCGAGGCCTTCTACCTGGAGGACTTCGCCGAGATCGAGAAGGAGTTCCCGAACTTCCACTTCACCCTGGCCCTGGACCGTCCGGACCCGGCAGCCGATGCCGCCGGCGTCAAGTACACCCCGGGCTTCGTGCACAATGTGATGTACGAGACCTACCTCAAGGACCACGAGTCCCCCGAGGATATCAAGTACTTCATGTGCGGCCCGCCTATGATGGTCAAGTGCGTGAACGAACTGCTCGACTCCCTCGGCGTCCCGCCGGAAAATGTCCTCTACGACAACTTCGGAGGTTAACGGTTCGCCGAGAAAGACTATCAAAATTGAATCAAGCCCGCTTAAAATGCGGGCTTGATTTTTTATAAAAAAGTACAATCGGGAATTATTTCACAATTACCCCCTGACAATTCTTACAGGTTCTTGGAGGATTGGCCGGCCCCCGCTACATTTGCGGCCATGGAAAACTTATCAAAACCCCGGAGCCGGCAGCGTCCCTCCATTTACCTGTTGAATGACCTCTTTCGGCATGGCCGCCTTCTGCACCATGCGGGGTCGCCTCTCACATTTTGCGCTTACTTATGTGTCTTGTTTTTGCTGCCGGCTCTGCTGGGTTCCTGCCAACGAGACCCCCTGACGGGAGGCGGCGAAGACCCGGGCGAAGTCCCGGCAGACTCCATCCTCACCCGTGTCCGGATGAAGTCCGGCGCTCTGCTCGTACGCACGCTCGATCTCTTCATCTACAGCGCGGACGGACTCCGCACGCTGGAGCGTCAGGTCACGCTGAAAGCGCCGCAGGACACGCTCCTGCTCCCCACCCTGCCCGGCGAGAAGATACTGGTCGGCATCGCCAACAGTCCGCGCCGCTTCAACCGAAAGGCGCTGGAACGCTACGACGCCATGGAACAGCTCGCGTTCAACTTTGCCGACGACGACCCCCAACTTCCCGTCCTGGGCGGCTTCTGCACCACGAAGGGTAACGACGGGGAGATTCAACTGCAGCCGTTGCTCTGCCGTGTCGTCCTCACCAAGATCTGCAACACGATGGACGACTATGAGCTGCTGGAAAACCCGCGCATCCGGCTGCGCGACCTGCCGGATGCCGCCGAAGTCCTGCGGGAAAAGGATTTCCGCCCCACGGAACTGATTGATACGGGCGAATGGGCGGCACTTCCCTACGACATAGGCTATTTCCCGCAACAGCCCGGCACCGAACTCTGGTGCTACCCCAACGACACACCCGAGAACGTGCTCGGCGTGCCGCGCCCCACGCTGGAGCTCGAATGTCTGATCCGCGGACAGCGCTGCTCTTTCGAGGTGCCGCTCCCACCCCTGACCCGCGGCTGCAAAAAGAGCGTAGAAATCACGGTGGACGGCCCTGGAAGCTACCATTATGCCGTACATTAATCCTGAATAATCGCTATCTTTGCAGGGTAGTAAAGCACCATGCCCCGTATATCCGTCATCATCCCTGTTTTCAACGTGGAAGCGTTCCTTCCGCGCTGCCTGGACAGCCTCCTGGCCCAGAGCTTCACGGACTGGGAAGCGATCTGCGTGGATGACGGCAGTACGGACGGCAGCGGGGCCATCCTGGACGACTACGCCGCACGCGATCCGCGTTTTCGCGTCATCCACAAAGCGAACGGGGGCGTCTCGGCCGCCCGGAACACGGCCCTGCCGCTCCTCGGCGGCGAGTACACGCTGATGATGGACAGCGATGACTTCCTGCATCCGCAGCTGATGGAGATCTGTCTGCATTTCGCGGAGCGGGATGGAAGCGATCTCGTTGCCTTCACCTACAACCGCACCTACCGGAATACGCTGTTGCGCCTGCACGCCCTGCATCTCCCGGAACCGGACTTGGTCTCCTTCAAGCACTACCGCCTGGAGGATATTCCCAGCCGGCAGGCGGACGACATCTTCGACTGGGTGTCCGAGTATTCCCTCCAGGGGATGCTTCGGCAGAAAGGGAAATGGACTGTCAAGCATTGCCAGGTCTGGCGCTGTCTGTACAGGACCGAAGCCATCCGGGACGTGCTGTTCCCGGATATCGACATCTACGAGGATACAATCTGGTGGGGTGAGGTCCTGGTCCGGATCCGCAAGGCGACCATTCTGAATCTCCCGCTCTACTATTACTATCCAAACCGTAGAAGCGTGATCCTTTCCGCGGCGCAGCAGCGGCGGGTGGACTGCCTGCGGGAGGTGCTCCAACGGTCGGAGACCTTCTACCGCGAGCATGCGACTCCGCGCCAGCAGGCGATCTGGGAGCGCGAATTCCTCTCCCGGTTCAGGAAGAAGCTGCAGGACAAGGAGCAGCGCCTCGCCCGGAAAAAGAAAGCTTAGACAATATTCTGGAAGCGTTCCGGGATGCGGACGACGATGCGGAGTTCCAGCATCGCCGGCTTGTTGAGCGCGTACGGCGGCCGGCAGAGCGTCTGGCAGATGCGCGCAAAGCGCGTCCAGCGGTCAAAGTCATGCGCGGGCAGGTTCGTTGCGTAGCGGATGGTGCGGGCGCGCTTCTGCATGTGCGCGCCCCAACCCTGGCTGAGCCGGTCGGCATCCTGGAAACGGTCCTGCAGGCGCTTCATGTCGAAGTAACCGAAGTGGAGCAGATAGAGATCCTTCGCAATGTGGAAATTGTGCCCCCGGACGCGGTGGAAACCGGATCCCCACGCACACGGACGACCCAGCACCGAGCATTTGGTATAGCGCGTGCCGATCTGGGCATAATGGCGCTGCTGCAGGAACGGACACTCATCCGTGATATCCCCTTCCTCACCCAGCTTCTGGCCGAAATCCAGGCCCAGGGGGGACAGGGACACACCGATCTTACAGCGGCTGAGGTATTCCGGGAGGGAAAGGCCCAGACGGGGGTCCACCACAACGAACTCGTCGGCGTCGGTCCCGATCACCAAGTCATAGCCTTCGGCGAAAAGCTCCGCGGCCTTCGCGCTCATCACGGCGACACGGCCCTTGTCGTTGGAGACCACGTCGGTCCCGATCTTGGGAATCGCCGTCGCGTGCGTCCCGGCACAGAAAGACGGAATCTGCTGGTCCGTGCCGTCGAACCAAATATAGAGGTTCTCCCGCCCCAGCTGCGCACCGTAGTATTCCACCCACTTGCGCAGGTAGAAATCGTCGTTACGGACCATCGTGAGGGCGGCTATCTTTTTCATAAGTATTGTGCAGTAAAGGTGTCAGCATGCTTCAGGTCCTCCGGCGTGCCGGCGAAGACCACCTGCCCGCCGCGGTCGCCCGCGTCCGGGCCGAGGTCGATGACCCAGTCCGCCGCGCGGATCACGTCCACGTTGTGCTCCACGACCACGAGCGAATGCCCGGCCGCGAGCAGCGCGTCGAAGGCCTGCAGGAGCTTCTCCACATCGAAGAAATGCAGACCCGTGGTCGGCTCGTCGAAGAGGAAGAGGATCTTCTCGGACTTGGACTTGCTCCGGCTCAAGGACAGGAAGTACGCCAGCTTAATGCGTTGGCTTTCGCCGCCCGACAGGGTCGAGCTGCTCTGGCCCAGCTTGATGTAGCCCAGGCCCACCTCCTGCAGCGGCCGCAACTGCTCCGCCACGCTGCGCGCCTCTTCTTCGGGCCCGGCAGCGAAGAACTCCACCGCCTCGTCCACGCTCATATTCAGGATGTCGTCGATATTCTTTTCCCGGTAGCGCACGTCCAGCACCTCAGGCTTGAAGCGCTTGCCGCCACACTCCTCGCAGACCATCTCCACGTCGGCCATGAACTGCATGCCGATGCGCACGACGCCCTCGCCCTGGCATTCCGGGCAGCGGCCGCCGTCCGTATTAAAAGAGAAATGATTGGCCGTCAGGCCGGCAATCTTGGCCGCCTGCTGCGCCGCCATCAGTTTCCGGATGCCGTCGTAGGCCTTCAGGTAGGTCACGGCGTTCGAACGCGAGCTGCGCCCGATGGGATTCTGGTCCACGTACTCCACGCGCGAGATGCGGTCGAGGTTGCCCGACAGGCCGCGATGCGTGCCCGGCAGGTCGCCCGCCTCGTGGATGCGCCGGTACAGGGCGGGATAGAGGATGTCCCCCACCAGCGTGGACTTGCCGGAGCCGGACACGCCGGTCACGACGGTCAGCACGCCCAGCGGGAAGCGGACGTTGATGTCTTTGAGATTGTGCTCCATGGCGCCGTCCACGTTGATACTGTACTGCCAGGGGCGCTTTTCACGCGTGTAGCGCAGTTTCTGCCCGTTCAGGTACTGGAGCGTCAGCGACTTGGAAACGGTTCCTGGATCGAGCGAGAGGGCACGCGAGCGATAGCGATCTGCGTGCAACCCCCCTTGAGGGGGTGCAGGGGGTGAAGGCAAAGATCTTTTTTCCGGCTGTTGCAAACAGCCGGAAAATACGATCTCGCCGCCGTTCACGCCCGCCAGCGGCCCCATGTCGATCAGCAGGTCGGCCGCGCGGATGATCTCCTCGTCGTGCTCCACGACGATCACCGTGTTGCCGATGTCGCGCAGGCGGCGCAGCACGCCGATCAGGCGCTCGGTGTCGCACGGATGCAGGCCGATGCTCGGCTCGTCCAGGATGTACATCGAGCCCACGAGGCTCGAGCCCAGCGCGGTCACGAGGTTGATGCGCTGGCTCTCGCCGCCCGACAGGGTGTTGCAGGCGCGGTCCAGCGTCAGGTAGCCCAGGCCCACGTCCACGATGCACTGCAGCCGGGAGACGATCTCGGACACGGGCTCCGCCACGATGCTCCGCTCCGTCTCCGTCAGCTGCACCGTGGAGAAGAAGTCCAGCGCCTGTTCGGCCGTCATCTGCAGGATGTCATGGATGTTGCGCCCGCAGACCTTGACCCAGAGGGCTTCGCGGCGCAGGCGGCTGCCGCCGCAGGCGGTGCACGTCGCCCGGCCGCTGAAGCGGCTGAGCATGTACTTGTATTGGATCTTGTAGCGCTGGGTCTCCACCCAGGCGAAGAAGTCGTTGATGCCGACGAAGGAGGTGTCATCGCCTTCGACATATTTCGTGTTCCAGAGCAGGTCCTTCACCTCGCGGGAGAGGTTGCAGTACGGCTCGAAGATGGGGATGCCGTAGCGGTCGGCCACCTCGATCAGGTGGTCGCGGAACCAGCCCATCTTCTCGCCCCGCCAGCAGGCGATGGCGCCGTCGTAGATGCTCTTGGTCTTGTCGGGGACCACGAGGTCCTCGCTGATGCCGATGATCTTCCCGAGGCCGCCGCAGATCGGGCAGGCGCCCAGCGGAGAATTGAAGCTGAACAGGTACTCGTCCGGGGTGCGGAACGTGATGCCATCCAGCTCGAAACGGTTGTTGAAGGGCTTGCGCGCGCCGCCCTCGGCTTCCACGGCCATCCGCCCGTCCCCGCGGGAAAAGGCGTCCGCGACCGAGGAGAGCAGGCGCGTGCGCGTGTCCTCGTCTGGCGCTCCGGCCACGCGCACGCGGTCGACCAGCAGCCAGGCGTCGTCGATCCCGTCGGGCCCCTGCTGCAGGGCGTCGTCGATTTTGAGGGGCTTGCCGCCCGCCAGGAGGCGGTTGTAGCCGTCTTCCTTGAGCTGCAGGAGCAGCTCCACGCGGTCTTTGCGAGCACCCCAGCCCAGGTCGGAAAGAATGTAATAGGTCCCCTTCGGGGCCGCTGCCAGCCAGGCCATCACGTCCGCCACGGAGTCGCGGCGCACCTCCTGTCCCGACACGGGGGAATAGGTACGCCCGATGCGGGCGAAGACGAGCCGCAGGAAATCGTAGATCTCCGTGGTCGTGGCCACGGTGGAGCGGGGGTTGCGCGTACTGACCTTCTGCTCGATGGCGATGGCCGGCGGGATGCCGTCGATGCTGTCCACATCCGGCTTGGTCATCCGGCCCAGGAACTGCCGCGCATAGGAGGAAAGGCTCTCCGAAAAACGGCGCTGCCCTTCGGCATAGAGGGTATCAAAGGCCAACGAAGATTTCCCCGAGCCGGAAATGCCCGTGACGACCACGAACTTTCCGCGGGGAATCCGCAGGGTCAAATTCTTGAGATTGTTGACCCTGGCACCTTTGATCTCGATGAATTCTTCCACTTACGCCTTGGCGGGAGCCGCTTCCTCTTCGTCCTTCTTCTTGAAATTCGCGATGATGTCGCGACCCCAGAGAATCCAGACGGCAGCGACCATCGCGCCCAGGAAGATGCTCACGAACAGGATCTTCACCTTGGAAGGCTTGGCGCGCTGAAGCGGCACCTGCGGCGGGTTGATCACCGTGAAGACCGGCGTCTCCTGCTGCACTTTGGCCTTGGCCGTCTGCAGCTGCTGGGCGCAGGCGTTGTAGAGCTGGTAATTGAGATTCATCTCGTTCTGCAGGCGCTCCTGCTCGGTCTTGACGCGCTGGAGGATGACCCCCTGGTTGCGGTCGACGTAGCTGGCGTAGCGCTGCTGGGACTCGAAGTAGGCCGCCTTGGACTCCTCATAGAGGGTCTCGTAATATTCGAGGTCCTGACGGGATTTCTCCGTCCGGTAATTGGTCACGTAGGTCTGCAGGCGGGCAATCAGCTCGTCGGAGATCTTCGCGGCGACCTTCGGGTCCTGGGCCGTGACGGTCAGCGAGATGATGGAAGTCTTCTTGTCCACGGACAGCATGATGCTCTTGCGAATCGCCTTGGCAATCTTTTCCTGCTCGGGCGTCAATTCCCTGGGATTCAGGGAGGCGAAGCCCTCCACTTTCTCCTCCTTCTCGCGGAACAAGCCCATGAACCAGCCGAGGAGCTTGAACGGCGCGTTTATCACCCCACCCCACCAGGGGCCCTTGTTGTACTCCTTCAGGTAAGTGTAGAAGTCGGTGGTCATCACCTCCTTCTTGTTCTTGAAGTCCACCTGCACCGGGAAGAGCTCCACGATGAAGGGCGTGGAGTTCACGATGTCCGGATAGAGCTCGGGATAGACCGCGTCGGCCGTGCTCATCGAGCCCAGGCTGATGCCGGCCAGGCTGGCCAGGGAGCTCAAGCCGCCGCCTCCGCTCCTGGACACGCTCTCAGGCGCCAGCTTGGAATCGACGGTGTACTGCTTCGGCAGGCTGAAACCGATCACGAGGCCCACGACGGCGGCGATGCCGCACCATTTCAGGATCAGCTTCCACTCCTTGAAGAGCTTGCGAAGCAGCTCCATGATGTCGATCTCGTCGTATTCTTCCTCCACGTACTGGGGTTGGGTATAGTTTTTCTCTTCCATGTTTACTTCTTCAACGAGTTAATCAGGCTCACGACCACCATGGCCAGGGAGGCCGTGGAGGAGCTCAGGGATACGATTTCGCCGGCGCTCATGCTCTTGCGCTCCGGCTTGGTCGGCACGATGATCTCGCAGCCCGGCTCAATATGCAGGTTGCCCAACTTCTTCACGGCGGAGCTGCCGTTCATGTAGACGACGTGCACCTTGCTGCGCTGCGCGCGCTGGCCGTAGCCGCCCGCGGCCTGGATGTAGTAGTCCAGCGATTTGCCGGGCACGTACACGACCGTGTTCGGATACATCACGTTGCCGCTGATGCGCACGGTGCTGAGCTGCTCGGGCACGAAGATGCGGTCGCCCTCGCGCAGGATAAGGTCATATTCCGAACCGGGGCGCTGCACGGCCTTGTCGAGTTCGATACCCACCGAATAGTTGTTGCCCAACTGGGTCTTGCTCAGCTGCGTACGGAGGGAATCGCGGGAAGTGCTGTTCTGGGCCATCCGCTGCTTGGCGTCCTGGATGCTCTGCTCCTCCTTGGAGGTCTCGCGGGTCAGCGTGGCGCCGTGCAGGAAAGCCTGCCCGGTCACGCCGCCGGCGCGCTTCACCAGCGAGGAGACGCGCTCGCCCTCGCTGAGCAGCACATATTCGCCCGGGAAGGCGACCTCGCCTTCGATGCGGACGAACTTCTGGGGCTTGAAGCCCGGGCTCTGGCGGACGGACACGATGTCAAACGGCTGCAGGATGAAGCGGTCGCCGCCGTTCAGGGCCAGACCGTCCTGGAGCGGGAAGGTGAACGTCTCACCGACCTCGGAGGTCGGCATCATGCTGGCCGGATCCACGATGCGACGGGCCACATCCACGCGCGCCGTCGAGGCGCCGTCGAGCAGACCGCCGGCCAGCAGGATCAGGTCTTCGACCGTCGTGTTGGCGCTGAAGGGGAAGATGCCCGGGGTCTTGACCATACCGTTGATGGTGAGCGTACCCGGATCGGAGATCTCCTTCTGGCTGGAGATGGTCAGGATATCGTTTTTGCGGAGTACTACGTCGTTCGCCGCGCCGGACAGGACGCCCGCGAGGTCGACGCTCAGGGATTCAAAGGTCAGGTCGTCCTTCTCGCGGACGATCACGGCACGGCCGGTGAAGGCGTCTTCCTTCAGCCCGCCCGCCGCGCGGACCAGCTGGCGGACCGTGGCGATGTCGCCGCCCAGCTCATACATGCCGGGACGGAACACGGCGCCCTTGACTTCCACCTTGTTGGAGAAGCGCTCCAGGGTCTCACCCACGAACACTTCGTCGCCGTCGGCCATCGCGAAGGTGGCGGCGGCGTTCTTGCGGACCGTGTAGATCTGGCGCTCGGCGCCCTGCTGGCGAATCACGCGCACGTCATCCTGGAAGGCCTTGCTGGAGAAGCCGCCGGCGTACTGGATGAGGTCGGAAAGGGTCTCCCCTTCCGCGAGCTCATAGAACATCGGGCGCTTCACGTTGCCCGTCGCCTGCACGAGGTTCACGTAAGGCGGGACGATGATCACGTCGCCCTCCTTGAGGGTGATGTCGCTGTCGGAATGGCCGTTGAAGAGGTAGCCGTACACGTCCACGGTCGCAAAGGGCTCGCCGCTGCGGATCACCTTGATGGCGCGCAGGGAACCGTTCTCGGTCACGCCGCCGGCGTTATACAGGGCGTTGAAGACCGTGGCGAACGGGGACAGGCGGAAGGTGCCCGGCGTCACCACCTCGCCCATGATGTTCACCTGGATGGTGCGGATGTTGCGCAGGGTGATGGTGACGGTGGAATTCGGGTTGCTGCCGCCCACGGTGGCGTACTTGGCCACCAGGGCGCGGCGCAACTTCTCCTTGGCCTCCTTGATGGTGAGGCCGCCGAGCTGCACCTGGCCAATCTGGCTGATATTGATGGTCCCTTCCGGGGAAATCGTCTTACTGTAGGAGCCTTCGCTATAACCGAAGATCTCGATGAGCAGCTGGTCGCCGGGGCCGAGCTGGTAGCTCTCCGGCGTGGCCAGGTTCTCGTTCGGCTCGAACGAGAGCGTCTCGCCCTCGAAGAGGTCGTGGCCGAAGATCTGCAGGTTGGACGAGGTCTCGTCCATGTCCAGGCCCAAATCCAGTTCGTCGTCGGCATTCTTGTCCAGCAGCTTCTTCTGTCGGTCGAAGCTGCTCAAGTCGCGGTTCTTGTCCACCGTGACGGTGCGGCCGGACTGCTTCTTGGGCTGGGTCTTACGCTGGTTGTCGAAATACTCGGACTCGAAGGTGCCGCCGCGCTGGAGGTTCTTGCCGGCGCCGGAGTTGCGCACGAAGCCGTCATCCTCGCCGAATGCGTTTTCACTTCCCTGGCCGGCGGTGCCGGACTGGACACGGGCCTTGATGCGTTCGGCCTGTTCCTGCGTGACGCCGCGCAGCAGCAGCTCTTTGGTGATATCCTCCTGGCTCTTGCCAGCGGCAGAGGCCGTCTTCACGTACTCAATCACCTGATCATCAGACATCTGTGCGTACGAGGCGAGGGAAATGGAGCATAGCAGCGCAGCTGCAATCAAAGCAATTTTTCTCATATACTTGATTCTATCGTTTTCGCGTGATTTATATATAATCGTACAAAGATAAAGAAAATCCTTTTCGTAACAAAAAATAACCGCCAGCCCCGGCGCGGGGTTGGCGGTCAAACAGACCTCGGACAGGCTTACTGCTGCCCGGCAGCGGCACCCTTGAGCTTGAGGTAGCCGCGGAAGCCATTCAACGGGCCCTCATCGGACGGGAAAGACAGTTTCCCGTCACCTGTAAAGAAGAGGACGGACTTGTCCCGGACCGTGAAGCCGGTGGGATTGATGACAGGCACGAAATCCGCAACCGTGGTTTCCGTCGTGGTAGTATTCTTGTTAATGACAACATCCTCAAACAAGGGATTCGTCACATACAATACCGGCTTGATCAGGTACGCCTTTCCGGCCTCGATGGACGTAACGGTGGAGAAATCGAGCCGAAGCGCACCATCCGTGTAGGACGACGCGGTCAATTCCCTGACAGACACCGTGTTACCAAAGACACTTTTAACCATCGACTCGGTAATGGCAAACGGGGCGGAGAAGCTGTTCCACTCACCGCCCTTAAACGTGCGGCCCAGCACCACGGTATGCTGTTTCCCGTTTTCCTTTTCAATGATATCAGCACTGCTGTCACTATCCATCAAATACAGCAGGCCATTGTACGAGATGTACACGGAAACCTCTTCCCAATCAAGCACTCCGAGGTCCACGGTAAGCATGTAGTGATCGTTGGTACCGGTTTTCTCCAAACCGGACAGGGTCCCGTGATTGGCAGTATAGGAGGCTACGGGCTCTCCCTTACTCAGAAGCAGCGCCACAACCTTTTTGTCTCCGCCCCACAGTTGCGAGCCGTATTTTATGCCGGGATTCTCAGAATAGGCGGTGATTCCGGAAACGTTGTAAGCGGTTTCCGTTCCCTCCATTGCGACGGTGACACCATCCCTGCCAGCAACGCTATACGTCTGCGTGCCCTGAGGAGTCAGATTCCCATTATTGACGCTCAACTTGATGGTCATTTGATCCAAATAGTAATAGCTATTGTCGAGGGTTACAACAGCATCGCTCTTGCCGCCGACAAATACGTAGAACTTCTTATCGTAATCGTCACCGCCACCCTTGATGGTGAGAAAGCCATCGGCCAACGTGTGCTGGAAGACACAATCCTTCAGGGAGACTGTTGAGCCGGACTGCGCATACCCCACAAATCCACCGCCGCCATAGCCTTTGGAAGGTAACGCTATAATAAAAGTAGAAGCGCTGTAGGTAAAATTCCCAGAGAAGGAACACCCTGTGATGGTAAGGGACTTGCCTTGATTGACGCGGGCGACATAACCACCGCCACTTACATTATTCTCTTCATCGAAACTGGACGATATGGAAACTGAATTCTTGCAGTTCACAATGGCAGAATTCTCCATCACGAAGGCGGCAAGGCCAGCGGGATTGATGTTGTTGGTATTGACGGAACCAGCCAGAACCAGATTCTTGACGGTGGCACCCCCCAGGCAGGCAAAAGGAGCAAGGTAATTCCCTACTCCATCAAGATCGATGGTAAGGGTGTGGCCTTTCCCGTCGAAGGTTCCGGCGAAGGGCCGCGTGGCTCCGCCTTCCACATAGCTGCCGGCCATATTGTCTATCGTGATATCCTGGGTTAACTCAAGATATTTACCGGCGAACGACACCTGGTTGGCAATCTGGTGTACCATATAGTTCCAGTTTTCCTTCGAGGAGATCTTGTAAGGATTACCCACCGATCCGTCTCCGTTGTACTTCGTCACTTCAAGAAGTATCGGCACCACTTCGCCACCAACCACCTCCCACTGCCCTCCAAGACTGGCGGCCAAATCGCTGGCACTCATCGAAGAAGCATTAGTTCCCTGCGGCGTACCCATAGGAGTGAAATAGTAACACTTGTCCATAGTAAGCGAACCCGAAGATCCCACCCGCACAAGCGTAGCACAATGGGTCGTGGTCACATCCAACTCTGACGGTTTAAAGATGCAGTTCTTGAGGGTGACCTTTCCGTCTGCCTTTCCCACCAGGCCGCCACTGTAGTCGACCCATTTCATTTCAGACATCTTTCCGTCGAAACGGCAATTCTCCAAAGTCAGGTCAGAATCAGGGCCGAGCGCCTCTGCGACTATACCGCCATTGTACGCGTCCTTATAATCCCTGGGGCCGGTAGTATTTACTATGGTACTGACCCAGCAATTGCGGATAACGACCTTTTTGCTGGCCCGCGCCACCAGACCTGCCAGATACCGCTTGTAAGTTTGTGCGATTCCCACGACATGCAGGTTTTTGATAACGGCACCGTCTCCCACATAGCGGAACGGAGCAAGGTAATCCTGAACCTTACTACCGGTGCCTTGTTCACCGACATAACTTGTAAAAGTGAGGGTGTGGCCATCCCCGTCAAAAATTCCCATGAAAGGATGATAAGCAGACCAGCCTATCACGTTATCGTCATAATAATCATCAATTACCGAAATATCGGCCACAAGCCTGAAGTGTTTGCCCTCATGGGTGATGTCTTTGAACCTGGAATCTTCATACAACTGCTTCCAGTCTGACGCAGACTTGATAAGATAAGGGTCCTCCGCAGTTCCTTTGCCGTCAAAGGCAAAGGCCGGCTGCAAAGCCGACAGCAGGAAAAGCGCTGCAACGATATATAGAATTCTTTTCATTTCTATTGGAAGGTTTGGTTCATTAAAGTGCTTCGCTCACGGAAGAACCGCCGTAACCATAGGGATAATCGGAAGGAGCAGGCGAATCGAGGCCCGAGACAGAAAGGCTGCTTATGGGCTGCTTGCTCAGCGTGGTCGTCACCCGGTAAAAGTTGCCGTTATCGAACGACACGCCGGTTTTTGTGAGGTCATAATAGCCGTCGGCAGCGCTGGCGGACAAGGTAACCGTTTGCCCTGCGATAGCCGGGACGGCCACGTAGAGCGTACTGTTGGCCGAAATCGGGTTCACGGTATACGTGTTAGCGCCATAGTTGTACAGAAACTGGGTGGCCTCCAGAGGGTTGGAACCACCGGACTTTACGAGCGAAAACTTCACGATGGCCTGCTGGCTCACGAAGCTGGCCGGGGTGGTCTGGATGGACTTGCCCGCGACCTCCGTCACGGTAACCGTGGCCGTAGCGTAGTCGCAGTTGGCGGCGATATACGCCAGCGTTCCATCCTGGCCGGCATAGTTATTCGTCTTGAACTTGAGCGTCAGGACGTCTCCTACCGCCGGAGCGGTCGTCAGATTGCCTGACAAGGTGGTCGTGGAGGTGCTGCTGACCGCCGCGCTCAACGTTTC
>JAEEGJ010009345.1_pt1 | contig 26303 bp, 22 predicted proteins | sample 8958761 | NCBI WGS metagenome assembly JAEEGJ01 (sample SAMN16246546, study PRJNA631951) | gut metagenome | biome: gut microbiome; feature: rumen; material: RS-attached | host: Bos | place: Iran: Karaj | collected 2018-10 | reverse complement strand
GCCCCTCAGTCCCCCCAGGGGGCGCAGGGGGGTAGACTCATACCCCTTATCGGAGGGAACGTTAGTGACCCCGATAAGGGGTATGCATGACTGTCTGCCGGTGCTGGGATTCAGGTTCGGAGACATCGCGTATTTGACGGACATGAGCGAGATTCCGGAGAGCGAGTTCGCCAAGCTGCAAGGTCTGAAACACTTGACACTCAACACGGTAGGCTACAACAAACACCACTCCCATTTCAGCCTGCAAGAGACCCTCACCCTTGCCGACCGCATCCGCCCCACCTACACCTGGCTCACACATCTCTCCCACAGCTTCCCAGTCCACGAACAATTTTGCAAAGAATTAGAGCGGATGTGCGAAGAACAGCACATCCACTCCATAGTTCGTCCAGCTTACGACGGGCTGGTTATTTGACCACCTTCTCAGCCTCGTAGCCAAGCTTACGGATTGCCTTGGCCAGAGTCTCCTCGTCAGTCTTGGCGGGGTTGTACTTGATCATGACCTCCTTAGTCTCAAGAGTCACCTTGAGATCCACGACTCCCCTCTCGAAAGACATGTTCTCGGTAATCTTTTTGACGCAGTTCTTGCAGGTCATGGTGGTCTTGAAGGTTACTGTCGCGGTCTCGGCCTTCTTGGGCTTCTGGTCACTGATGGTGACAGTCTTCTGGGCCGAAACAGCCTGCCCCGCAGGGGCGCCTGCCAAAAGGCAGAGGGCGATAAATAATGCTTTCATATTCAATTGTTTTATTCTGTTTTCCAAATAGTCACTCTTATGCCAGCATATACTGTAGCCCCCATCAAGGGCCCCCAGACAGCGCTGGCATCGAAATTCCGGGATGCGGTGTCAACCATTCCGTCCACCATTTTGTCGCCAAGGATCACATCCTTCTGACGGAATCCGGTCAGATTCTCGCCACCAAGATAGATGTCAAATCCTTTGAAACGGCGGGTAATCTGGGCATAGACAAGAGGATAGACAGGAGTCCTACCGTCAGGATAACCCTCCATAAAGTCATACACTCTTGATGATCCGTTGACGGATCCAGTCAGGTCGAATATCCAACGGCTGAGGTTGGTCTTGTATTGCAGATTCACGACACCCTTGAAACGGCTGGTCAGAGGAACCTCCCTCAGGCCACCGGAGCGGTAAGTGCTCTTAGCGTCGGTATATCTGGCCGTGATGTCCATTGTGAAATGAGTGGAGGGCTCCAGGTGGAGGTCGGCCTGATAACTGTCGCTGAACGATTTCCCATCCAAAGGATAGAATGCGATCACTCCTGGTGTTTCCTCGTAATCGACAATGAGCTGGTCGGAGAACCTGGTAGAGAAGTAGTCCAAACTCAAATAGTTATCCTCATTGAAATAGATGGTTGCATTGCCCCCGTAGGTCCAAGAGTCCTCCAGCTGATGGGTCAGGTAATCCCCCGCGAAACCTTTACCGGTTGAGAACACACCGAAGTGATCGACCAAGGGAAGTGAGTTTCTCAGCCCTCTTCCTCCGTTAGCTCTGAGAATGACGGCTTCAAGGGGCTGGTATCTTAAAGTCAGACGAGGAGACAGGCGGAAACCACAGCCTTTGAACCAGTCGCCATTCAGGCCCAAGATGGTCGAGAACTTTTCCTCATGGCGGAAAGTGTACTCGGCGTAGGCCCTGGCATTCAATAGGTTAGTGGTAAGAGACCCGAATGAGTTGTCAACTCCTGTGGGAAGGAGCCTGTTAAGAGACTCTTTATAGCCGTCAATCGTGGAACTGAGGCCAAGCGTAAAGTCATGGCTCTCAGCGAAAGCGTTCCGGTACATGAAGTTGATGAAACCGGAATGCTGGAGTCCGTCGTAAGTGGCCGGACCGAAACCAGCATCCATATCGTTGAAGGTGTAATCCCCTATCACCGCCACACTCGCGGAATTGTCTTCCCTAAGAGGCTTGCCTATCTTGATGTAGCCATTGAGGCGGGTGTTTCTGATGTCGGACTGCCAGCCGCCATCATGTTCCTGGCCACCAAGTCTGGAGTCGTAAAGGGCACTCGCACCCCAACGGATTTGGAGTTCGGGCGTGTACCAAAACCAACGGTTTCCGACATTGACCTGCTTGCGCATGGGATCGTCCATGAACCCGTCCATGTTCATGTCATGAGACTTGAAGTTTCCCTCGGCATGACCTAAAATAATGGTAGACAATGCGTTAGAGAATTGGTGCGAGGACGCCAAATTGAAATCGGCCTTGGTGTCGGACATTCCGACAATGTTTATGAAGAGCGGAATCTCATCGGTGGGCTTGCGGAACTCCGTGTTGATCTGGCCCGTCATGGACTCAGTGCCGTTTATGACCGATGGAGAGCCCTTGGCGATCTGGATGCTTTCCATCCAAGGGCCGGGGACGAACGAGAGGCCGAAGGGAGCGCTGAGTCCCCTCATCACCGGACGGTTCTCCTCAAGCATCTGGAGATATATTCCCGAAAGGCCGAGGAGGCGGATCTGTCGAGCGCCAGTGACGGCATCTGAATATCCCACCGTCACGCTGGCAGAGTTCTCGAAACTCTCCGCCAGATTGCAGCACGCCAGCTTCATGAGGCCGGCTGAGGATATGACTTCAGTGCGGATGTCTTTTCCTTTGGAAAGGCCGTTGGCCTGCTTACGTGAAGTGAAGATTGTGGCATTGAGGGTATCGACTTTGTCTTGCTGTGCCCTGACAGGCAAAGGAAGCAAGCACAAAGCCAAAGCGAAAACTGATATGACACGAAATGATCTCAAGAATAACAAGCCTATTGAGTGGCCAGCCAGGAATCGAACCAAGCGCACCTTTTGTCAAAGAAATCAAACACATAGTCAACCTCGGCCTCCCAACTGTCCAGATGTATGAGACCCACGCTGATGTACTTGTCGAGGATGGGCCAACGCTTGAAATTGTCACGCTGCGCCCTCTCGATAGATGCCGCATAAGCTCTCATGTCGGACTTCACGTTCGGAAGCTTCGCCTTCAATGAAGACCACTCGGACTTAACCAGGGAGATAAAGTACGGATCGTGCATCATCTGGTAGATGAAGGTTTGGGAGCGCTTAATATTGCCCTCAATGATAGGCTTTTGGGGAGGGGTCGCCCAGCCGTTAGGCCCCGTTCCGGCAAGGCCCATGCTCCACTCGGCATCCCAGACAGGATAGAGTTCCAATTTGCTGGAACGGTCCTTAAGGGTGATGTACATATTAGTGTCATAGTTGCCGATGATCTCCTGGACTATGTACCAGCGGGCGAAGGTATATTCATCCACGAAGGGGCGGTAGCCTTTCTGCGGATCACGGTAGTCAGAGCCGTAGAGGGCGGCCTCGAAACGGTTCATGTAGTCGAGGATGAAGTTGTAGCTTTCATCTCCGACAAACATCCCGCCTTCCTCCATGACCTTCGGATACTTGAATGTGAAATGGTGTCCCCTTTCGGTCGTGATGTTCAAAGGTTCCTTATTCCAATAATTGTCCAGTTCCAAGATGTAACCGTCTTTTTTTACGGGAACTCTCTCCTTTCCCTCCTCAACCTGCTCCGTTAGAAGATAGACTCCTTGATAGGCGCCATTGAGGAACAGCTCCACAAACTGGTGGCGGACGGTGTACGGCAGGCCGATATATTCGGATAAAGTGAACATGAAGGTCTCCCTCAGGAGAGACTTGTCGCAATAGTGCGCCAGAAGCACCCAATCCCTATTCGCCGGGAAGCCGCAGACGGATACTTTCTCATTGAACTTGATCTTGTAAGGCTTCTTTTCATAATTCCAAGTGGCGTTGCCGCGGCCGTGAATCTTTCCTTCCCCAGAGACATTTTCCGTGGTCTCCGTCGGGTCAACCACCTTGATTGTGCAACCAATCGACTGCGTCTTGTCATTGGGAACGGCAGCCGCGCCCTCAGTCTTTATGGTGATGACAGGAATACCGTTAGAATTGTAGTACACAGGAGGTTCCGTAGTGATCTCATCACCGCCACAGGATGCGAATAGAACGGCAGTAGCGGCGGCCACAAGAAGGGATTTGATCGCTGAAATCAATTTCATGCGTCAAAAATAATAAAACTTATCGATACATTGGCACCGTGCCGTCATCTATCATGGCACGGAGAATCTCAAGGTAGTCCTGGGAATAACCTTTCGAAGGATTGCCGAACTCCGCCACAATCTCCTCCAATGAATACACGCCCCTTCTGGCATCGATAAAAGCCTTGATCGCCTCTTCAGCTTCTTGTCGCTCATCATCGGCAGCAGCCAGTCTGGATGGCTCGACCCATGCCACCCTCGGCACTGTAAGAGGGGGGACCGGAGCGGAGCGGAGCGAAGCGAGCGGTGGGGCCTCGCAAAGCGAGGCGGTCGAGCCGCCAGAGCTGGCCTCGGCGGTTTTTTGCTCCGAATTAATCCAGAGATAGTCGGGGCCGGAGACGCCGGAGATGATGTCGGTGCGGCCGATGGCGTCGAGGAAACCGTAGTGGGAAGTGCTCATGACGATAATGTTGGTCATGGGCTTGTCAACGACGAGCGTGTCAGCGGAGCCGTCAAAAGGGGAGACGGACACGATGGTCCATCCCCCCTCCGCTATATCCGCGATCCTGAGGAATTCCGGCTCCCCAGCCTCGCCCGATATGCCGCCATTATGCCCCCCGCCGCAGGAACAGAACAAAGCCCCCAAAGCGGTCAGAATCAAAAAATAGCGACAGAAATACTTCATTTAGAACAACTTTCCACCTTCGAACTTACCCTTCAACCGAGCCACGGCATCATTCAGATCCTCACCAATCAACGGCTTGCTCGAAGCCTCCTTCCTCTCTTTTTCGAACCGCTCTCTCAAAAGCGCGAACTGCCGCTTGGTGTCCATCGTGAATTCGCCGTTCTCAATCCATGCGAAATACGCAGGCTCAGTCTCAAAGACGAACCTGGCCGTCTTACCCTTGTGTTTGCCGAAATTGATCTCGGCCTCGCCATCATGCCTGCGGATGAGGCGACCGGCATAGTCTATGGTCTTCGGCCTTCCAGCCACGCCAGACAAGAATTCCACATCATTCTTCAAAGTGACCTCATGGTACTTGTCAGGCTCCTTGTACATGTCAAGTTGGGCCTTCAGCACCTCGTAGGTAGCCATCGTGTCGGCCTCCGCGGTGTGAGCGTTCTCGAAGTCCTCGCCGCCGCAATAGAAACGGTACGCGGCCCTAAGGTTACGAGGCTCCATGTAGTGGTAGATGTTCTGCACATCGACCATCTGCTTTGAATGGAGGTCGATGTCAAGAGCCTCGAGCATCTTCCCGGCCTTCTCCCGCTTATCCGCGGGAACGGAAGGATCGGACATCCTCTTCTTGCAATATGCCCGGACCCTCTCGATCTCCTCAGAGAGCATCGGAAGGTCGAACTTTGTCGAGTTGAAGCCCGCCAAGTCGCTGTCTTTCAGCCATTCCACCACCTCAGGAGCGATCTCGATGAACTTCTTCTCACCGACGAGCATGTCATCGGTGATCCCGTTGACCTCCGTGGCCCTCGGGTCCATCTTCTTCTGGATGCCATTGACGTAGTCCCACGGGCAGACTCTCCAAGTCTTGATCTCGTGGTGGCCGTCAGGGAACACTTTGACGAAACTAAGCTCTACTATGCAGTCAGTGACGATATTAAGCCCCGTGCTCTCGATGTCGAAGAACAACAGGGGCCTTTTAAGTGAAAGTGTCATTACTGGACCATGATAGGCATCAGGATGCCACAAATCTTCTCGCTGGAGGCGTCATCCTCGGAAGGAACGATCAATGCGGCCCTGCGGGCGTCGGCGAACTTCATCACAACGCTCTCGCAACTCATGTTGGAGAGGATCTCTCCGAGGAAGGTCGACTTGAAACCGATGGTGAGGTTGTCACCGTTGTAGTCGCAGGCGACTTTCTCATAAGCGGCTATGGCGAAGCCCAGATCCTGAGCGGTGATCTCCATCTGGCCGGGCTTGAGGTCGAGCTTGATGTGGTTCGAGGCCTTGTTGGCGCAGACGGCCACACGGCGCACTGTGTTGAGGAACAGGCTCCTGTCGATCTTGAGGACAGAGGAGTTGTTCTGAGGGATAACATCGCGGTACTTCGGATACTTTCCGACAATCAGCCTGCAGACCATCGTGGTCCTGCCGAAAGTGAACACCACGGTGCTGGAATCGAAAGCGATCTCGACATCACCGTCCTCCTTATCGACGATGGCCTTGAGGACATTAGCCGGCTTCTTGTGGAGGATGAAAGAGCACTTGGCGGCCGCCTTGACATCCTTGGTGGTGTAGCATATGAGCTTGTGGGAGTCGGAAGCGACAAGAGTGGTTGATTCGGTGTCGAAGTCGAAATAAATACCGTTCATAGCGGGACGGATCTCATCGTCGGCCGTGGCATAGACAGTGCTGCTGATGCCTTCAATCAGGCCAGCGGCGGGGAATATCACCTTCTCGGCATCCTCCGAGGCACCCTTGATCTCGGGGTAGTCCTCAGCAGGGAAGTACGGAAGTACTGAGTTGCCGCTTGTCCAGCCGCACTCGATCGAGCTGTCGCTGGCGGTCTTGACGGACAACGGCTGGTCAGGAAGCTCCTTTAGGAGATCGATGATGTGCCTGGCGGGGACGGCGACGCGTCCTTCCTCCTCGGTCGTGTCAACCTCAATCTCGGTACGGAGCGTGAGCTCTGAGTCAGAGGCTGTGACCTCCAGGATGTTCCCCTTGAGGTCGAACAGGAAGTTTTCCAAAATAGGGAGGGCGGATTTGGCCGGGATGGCCTTTGAGATGTTCATCAGCCCTTTAAGCAATTCTGTGCTGGATACGTTAAATTTCATATAGTGTTACCTTTAAATATTCGTAATCACAAATATACGAATAATTCCTCGAAAATCTCCCAACTCTATGGCATATTGTTTGAAAAATAACTACCCCGGAAAAATTAATGAACAAAAAGATATGTCAACAATGAACAAAAGCTTTATCACAGTCGCGCTGTCGGTCGTGCTCAGCATGCTGGCGGCGTACGGTGTGCTGAAAGCGGCCACCGTCAGCGAAGGAGCGGACAAAGTGACAACGAATTCCGATCCCACCACAGTCACAAAGACTGTCAATTTGGCACAATCCGATTATCCGGATCTCACTTATGCGGCCGAGGCAGCTGTCGAGGCCGTAGTTTATGTTGAAGTGACCGCCACCCAGCGCTATCAGATGGATGATCCGTTCTTCCGTTTCTTCTTCGGAGAGAGCGCCCCGCAGTCAAGGCAGGTCCAAGGCAGCGGCTCAGGTGTGATCATCAGGCCTGACGGCTACATAGTCACCAACAACCATGTCGTGGCCAACGCCACCAAGATCCAGGTGACCTTGAATAATAACAAGACCTACGATGCCACCGTGATCGGCACCGATCCGGCCACGGATGTGGCTCTTATCAAGATAGATGCCGAAGGCCTCTCCACCCTCCCGTTCGGTGATTCCGACCAGCTCAGGCTCGGAGAGTGGGTCCTCGCGGTCGGAAGCCCGATGGGCTACCAGCTCCGCGGCACCATCACTGCCGGTATAGTCAGTGCGAAAGGCCGCCAGATGGCTCATGACCCTCGTGAGCAGACCACCCTCCAGATCGAGTCCTTCATCCAGACCGATGCCGCCGTCAACCCTGGCAACTCCGGTGGAGCCCTTGTCAACAAGACCGGTGAGCTGGTGGGCATCAACACCGCCATCGTCTCCCAGACCGGATCCTATTCCGGCTATTCATTCGCCGTTCCAGCCAACATCGTCAAGAAGGTTGTGGGTGACCTTATCGACTTCGGATCCGTCAAGAGGGCTGTCCTTGGTATCAAGATGATCGACCTCAACGAGGGCCTCGCCAAGAAGCTTGAGTACGACTCCGTTGACGACATGTTGAAAAAAATGAAACTTTCTTCTCTTGAGGGCGTATATATTGATGAGGTTGTCAAGGGTGGCTCGGCTGACAAGGCCGGCGTGAAGAATGGCGACATACTGCTTGGAATCGACGGCCAGAGACTTAAGAACGGATCGGCTGTTCAGGTGAAAGTCAATTCCTTCCATCCTGGCGATAAGGCCAAGCTCCTCATTCTTCGTGAAGGCAAAGAGAAGACCATCGACGTGATCTTCCAGGGCAGCAGCTCAGAGAACGGTACTGTGATCGGCGATGGTGAGATAGCGTTCTATGGAACGACTCTCAAGGAAGCCCCGAAAGAGACTCTGGAAAAGCTTGGTTTGAGTCATGGAGTGTTGGTGACTTCTGTCAGCACAGGCAAAATGCTCGAGGCAGGCGCTTCAGAGGGACTCGTCATCACCTATGTGAATGACCAGCCCGTGAACAAACCTCAAGATGTCGTTGACATAGCGAAGGCCGCGAAGAGGTCTGTCTATGTTGAAGGCGTCACCGCCAACGGCCGTAAGGCATTCTTCGGCTTCGGCAAAGATTAACACAGGCACTTGATCAATGTTCCCGGCAGGGCACATTGGTGCCTTGTCGGGAATGTTTTTTATTGTAATGATATGAGGCAACTTAAAATCACAAAATCCATCACCAACCGCGAGAGCGCGTCGCTGGACAAGTATCTCCAGGAGATCGGCCGCGAGGAGTTGGTGTCTCCAGAGGAGGAGGTCGAGCTTTCACAGAGGATCCGCAAGGGAGACCAGGCGGCCCTCGAGAAGCTCACAAGGGCCAACCTCAGGTTCGTCGTTTCCGTGGCGAAACAGTATCAGAACCAAGGCTTAAGCCTTCCTGACCTGATCAATGAGGGCAACCTCGGCCTGATCAAGGCCGCTGAGAAGTTCGATGAGACCAGGGGTTTCAAGTTCATCTCCTACGCCGTGTGGTGGATCCGTCAGTCAATACTCCAGGCCCTGGCCGAGCAGTCCAGAATCGTGAGGCTTCCCCTTAACCAGGTGGGTTCCCTGAATAAGATCAACAAGGCTCTCTCCCAGTTCGAGCAGAAGAACGAGAGGGCTCCTTCCAACGAGGAGCTCGCCGAGATGATCGACATCCCCCAGGACAAGATCTCAGATACCTTAAGGGTCTCAGGCAGACATGTTTCCGTGGATGCTCCTTTCGTTGAGGGCGAGGACAACAGCCTGCTGGATGTCATCCCTAATGATGACTCCCCGATGGCCGACAAGGGACTTGTCAACGAGTCTTTGAGCACTGAGATAGAGCGCTCACTCCAGATACTCACCGTCCGCGAGAGGGAGATCATCAAGAGCTTCTTCGGCATCGGCTGCCAGGAGATGACCCTCGAAGAGATAGGGGAGAGGCTTGACCTCACCAGGGAGCGTGTGCGCCAGATCAAGGAGAAGGCTATCCGCAAACTCAAGAAACCATCAGCAAGCAAACTACTTAAAACCTATCTGGGATAAGAATGACTCCGGATCAATTCATCGCCCTGAAGGCTTCAGAAGCCATTAAGGCAATATACGGGGCGGAGATCGAGCCGTCCGCCTTGCAAGTCGGCGTGACGCGCAAAGAGTTCGAAGGCGACTATACCCTGGTCGTCTTCCCTCTTTTAAGGATGTCCCGTACCACGCCCGAGAACACGGGCAAGGCCATTGGCGATTGGCTTGTGGCTAATGTCCCTGAGATCAGCGGTTTCAATTGCGTGAAAGGCTTCCTGAATATTCTTTTCTCGAACCTTTATTGGAATGAGCTCTTCTCCGAGATAGTATCCACGGAGGACTTCGGTTACCTTCCCTCCACGGGGAAGAACGTCATGGTCGAGTTCAGCTCGCCCAACACCAACAAGCCCCTCCATCTGGGCCATATCCGCAACAATCTCCTGGGCGATTCCGTCTCCAGGCTCCTTAAGGCCAGCGGCAACAACGTGATAAAGACCACGATTGTCAACGACCGAGGCATCCACATCTGCAAGTCGATGCTGGCGTGGCAGAAGGTTGGGGAAGGCGCGACTCCTGAGTCCACAGGTCGCAAAGGCGACCATCTTGTCGGGGATATGTACGTGGCTTTCAACGACATATTCAAGAAAGAGGTCGAGGAACTCGTTGCAGGTGGCATGGACGAGGAGACCGCCAAGAAGGAGGCTCCTTGCCTCAAAGAGGCCCATGAGATGCTACGTCAGTGGGAGGCCGGTGACAAGGATGTCCGTGACCTGTGGCAGCGGATGAACAAGTGGGTCCTTGACGGATTCGACGAGACCTATGCCGCATTGGGTATATCCTTCGACAAGGTTTACTTCGAGAGCCAGACCTATCTTCTCGGGAAAGAGTTGGTACAGAAGGGGTTGGATATGGGCGTTTTCGTCCGTGAGGCCGATGGTTCGGTGTGGTGCGACCTCACCGCCGACGGTCTTGACCGCAAGCTTCTGCTCCGTTCCGACGGTACCTCTGTCTATATCACCCAGGATCTCGGTACCGCCGAGAGAAGGTTCGCTGAATACAGCCTCGACTCCCATGTTTACGTGGTGGGCGATGAGCAGAACTACCATTTCCAGGTCCTGAAGCTCATCCTCAAGAAACTTGGGTTCTCATGGGCGGACGCCATCTACCATCTCTCCTACGGCATGGTGGAGCTTCCCGAGGGCAAGATGAAGTCCAGGGAAGGCACTGTGGTCGACGCTGATGACCTGATCGAGAAAATGTACCAGGAGGCGAAGGCGACCTCCGAGGAGTCCGGAAAGCTTGATGACATGAGCGATGAAGAGAAGGAGAAACTCTTCAAGATGATCGGCTTAGGTGCACTTAAGTATTTCATCATCAAGGTGGATCCCAAGAAGACCATGCTCTTCAATCCCAAGGAGTCCATCGACTTCAACGGCAACACCGGTCCCTTCATCCAATATACCCACGCCCGTATCCGCTCAATCCTCAGGAAGGCTTCTGAGAAGGGAGTCGGTTACGCTGAAGGAACCCTTCCGTCTGTCGAGCTGAGCGCCAAGGAGATACGTCTGATTAAGCTGCTCAACCTCTTCCCGTCGAAGGTGGCTGAGGGGGCAGAGGCATATTCCCCGGCCGTCATCGCTAACTATGCCTACGATCTCGCCAAGGAGTTCAACCAATATTACCACGAGACACCGATTCTCAAGGAAGAGGACGCCTCGATGCTCCAGGCGCGCCTTGTGTTGATCGACACCCTCTCGGCAGTGCTCCGCAGGGCAATGGGTATTCTTGGAATAGAGCTTCCGGAGAGGATGTAAGACCCTATGGAGCCGGGTTACATGTTCCCTACCTCGAAGAAGGAGGTCGATGCCCTCGGTTGGGACTACATCGACGTCATCTTCTTCACTGGGGACGCGTTTGTGGACCATCCTTCTTTCGGGACGGCCTGCATTTCACGGTGGCTCCAGAAAAACGGCTACAGGGTGGCTGTCGTGCCCCAGCCCAACTGGAGGGATGATCTCAGGGATTTCAAGAAACTAGGAGCCCCAAGGCTCTATTTCGCCGTCAATTCCGGGGCCATGGACTCCATGGTCAACCATTATACCGCCGGCAAGAGGCTTCGCCACGACGACGCATATACCCCTGAGGGAAAGGCCGGAGCCCGTCCAGACTACGCTGTGAGCGTATATTCCCGGATCCTCAAGGATCTTTATCCTGAGGTTCCGGTCGTGATTGGGGGAGTCGAGGCATCGCTCCGGCGGTTGACGCATTACGACTACTGGAAAGACGAGCTTCTTCCCTCGATACTGCAGTGGTGCCCGGCAGACTACCTCTGTTACGGGATGGGGGAGAAGACGATGCTGGAGCTCACTCGGGCCATCGAGGACCGCAGGAGCCCGCATCAGATCCGTCAGATCCCCCAGATAGCCTTCAAGATGACCGGTAAGCCGAAATCCTCTCCGGACACCATCGTTCTGCGCTCTTTCGAGGATTGCCTTGCCGACAAGAAACTCGTCGCCGAGAATTTCCATATCATCGAGACCAACGCCAACATGCTCCACGCCAAGACGATCGTGGAGCCGGTCGGGGACGGGTATGTCCAGGTCAACCCGCCGCAGCCGCCGTCCACGACCGAGGAAATGGACTCCTACTGGGACCTTCCCTTTACCAAGCTGCCCCATCCTCGCTATCGTGGGAAGCGCATCCCGGCCTATGACATGATCAAGGACTCCATCATCACCCACCGAGGGTGTTTCGGAGGCTGCAACTTCTGCACTATCGCCGCCCATCAAGGCAAGTTCATACAGTCCCGCTCGAAGGAATCCATTGTCTCTGAGGTACGTAGGCTAGCCGAAATGCCGGAGTTCTCCGGGAATATATCTGATCTTGGGGCCCCTACCGCCAACATGTACATGATGACCGGGAAAGACCCTTCGAAGTGCGCCATCTGCCGGCGTAAGTCCTGCCTTTTCCCTTCCGTCTGTGTGAATATGAACCGGTCGCATGCTAGGTTGTTGGAGTTGTACAAGGCTGTTGATGCTGTCCCGGGAGTGCGTCACTCGTATATTGGCAGCGGCATACGCTACGACTTGTTCTTGACTCCTGATGGTTTCGTGGATGAGACCTCCAGGCCATATTTGCGTACCCTCGTGCTCGACCATACATCCGGGCGCCTTAAAGTGGCTCCTGAGCACACTGAGGACAGGGTTTTGCAATATCTCGGCAAGCCTTCATTCAAGCTTTTCGAGAGGCTTAGAATCGAGTTCGATAAGATTTGCCGAGAAAATGGTCGGCGGACCGGAATAGTGCCGTATTTCATCTCATCCCATCCAGGATGCACCATGAAAGACATGGAGAATCTGTCCAGGCATCCGGCGTTGCGGGGAATATTCATGGATCAGGTGCAGGATTTCACGCCCACTCCGATGACGACATCATCGGTCATGTACTACACGGGATTGGATCCGAGAAACATGCGTCCAGTGTTCGTGGAAAGGGATCCGGAGCGGAAAAAACGGCAGAAATCATTTTTCTTCAGAAAAAAGTAGCGCGGATGTGTCGCGATTAAGAAAAAAGTCTTAATATTGCACCGCAAAGAAGATTAAAGAGTATGAATCCAGATTTAAGGAAAAGGCACGTTGTGAGTTATGAGAACATGTCGGAGGAATTGGCCGCCTTGTTCAATGAGAAGTATCCCAGGGGATTCAACGACTATCTGCCGGATTTAGTTAAGTACACTAAACCTGACGGCACTCCTTTCAACGCCGTGACCATCGAGACTCCAGATTCCATCTATCTCGTGAAGATCAAGCTGAAGACCGATGACGCCGAGGCGCTTGAGAGGTGGCTTGAGGGCGAGGAAGACGCTGAGAATGAGGAGGTCGCCGGATCCTCCGCCGACGCCCCAGCGGATTCCACCCTGCCCGATGACAACATCTCCCAGTACGGCGGGGATGATGGCGGGGACGACGCCTAGCCAAGGGCTTTGACCGTTTCAGGTCCCGGTCTCTTCTTAGATTCCCGGTCTCTTCAGAGATTCTGTCCAAATACTTTTCTATATTTCTTCGGGTTGGCTGTCATTGCCTGCCCGTTTTTTTTTTTTTGTTTTTCGGAAGGCGTTGATAATCTGTTATTTACAGAAAATGCGTAGATATTTTTGCTACGCATTTTTTATATATATTTAATATTCAGCCACTTCCGGAATACGCTTACTTAATATCCCTTTTGGTTGCCAACTGGGTTGGATAGCCTATACCCCGCCCCTGCTGCTCAGCCTCAGCTGCTCCAGCCCTTGCTGAAATAGCCTTAGCTGTCCCAGTCCTCCGCCCCGTCTCCGCTGCCCCAGCATCATCGGCTGCAGCCCTCCGCCCCGCCTCCGCTGCCCCAGCATCATCGGCTGCGGCTTTCCGCCCCGCCTCCGCTGCCCCAGCATCATCGGCTGCAGCTTTCCGCCCCGCCTCCGCTGCTCCAGCCTCATCGGCTGTAGCTTTCCGCCCCGCCTCCGCTGCCCCAGTCTCATCGGCTGCAGTTTTCCGCCCTGCCTCCGCTGCCCCAGCCTCATCGGCTGCGCCATGTGTCCGGGATTTATGGACATGTGGGGCGTTTTCCCCCTGCTGGCGTCCCATGTGTCCGGAGTTTGGGGACATATGGCGCGTTTCCCCCTGCAGGCGTGCCATGTGTCCGGATTTCGGGGACATGTGGGGCATTTTCCCCCTGCAGGTGCGCCATGTGTCCTAGATTTGGGGACATGTGGCACAGAATGTACGGAAAGTGAGGGAAATGCAGGAAGGTCAGGAAGTGCGGGAAAGACATTGAAAGCTGGGAGGATTCTTGTATATTTGTTAATACTTAAACATCGTATAGCTATGGAGAATTTCAATTTCGAATCTGTCCAACCGCAGGACTCACCACTTGAATTCTGGCTCGTGACCACCGACCACACGACTGACAGGATCTGGTTCAAGGACGACCAGGACTTTAAGGTCGGCATGAATTACATCGCTATCATCGCCATTCTTTCAGGAATAGATGTGTTAGCATTCATACTGATGTCTAATCACGTCCACCTGGTGCTCCAATGTTCCAATGAAGAGGCGGAATGGTTAATTAACGAGTTCAAAAGGAGATATTCCGAATATCTGAGCAAGCGATATGGTAAAAGCGAATCCCTCCGTGAGATACGCAATGATATTCGCCCTATATACCTCGAGGATGAGTCTGTGGAAAGAACCATCGCCTACGTTCTTATGAACAGTGTGGCAGCCAATATATGTGTCTCGGCGACTGACTACCCTTGGGGAAGTGCCGGCGCATACTTCAGAATAGCGGAATCAAGGGGATACAAGGTAGGTGATATCTCAGCCCGCAAGCGCCGCATAATTCTTCATAGCAGGGCGGAACTACCTGGGAATGTGATAATTGGAGAAGGCGGATATATTCTCCCCGAATCTTTTATTCCTGTCAAATTTGTGGAATCGGTTTTTAGGAGTCCTAAACGCTTGAATTATTTCTTGATGAATTCGTCAAAGGCGAAGAGGATACGTGAGTCGAAGGATTCAGGAATACTGTCCTTTCGGGATCAGGTTATCTTCGGAGCCCTGCCTGACATGTGCCGGACGCTATTCCAGAAAAAGTCCTCATCATCTCTCTCTGAAGATGAGATGAATAGGCTCGTCACTGAGGTTAGATACAGGTTTAACGCTGATGTCGCCCAGATTGCTCGAATCCTCGGTCTGAAGTATACTGATGTTGTGAATATTCTCGAGCGGTTTTAATCCCTCCTTCAGGTGTGCCATGTGTCCGGTTTTTATGGACATGTGGGGCAATTACCCCCTGCAGGTGTGCCATGTGTCCGGCAATTTGGGACAGATGGAGCGATTTTCGGGGGATTCTTGTAACAATGCGGGAAAGATTTCGTTTATTAGATGGAGGCTGGAAGATATGCTGGGGTTGAAAGGTGTAGGTAGACCGGCAGGTTGTTTGGTCGGTGGTGCGGGAGATGGTACAGATGATGCGGTAGATGGTACGGAAAGTTGAGAGGCAGATGGCCGGTAGAGGCTGCGGCCTAGGATTTAAGAAATGACCAGGGAAGAGTCCATAAAGATATACCAGACATATTCACGGAAGTTGTTCAATATCAGCTTCCGGATTGTCGGGAACAGCGCTTTGGCGGAGGAGATCATGCAGGACACCCTCTTGAAGTTCCTCTCTACGGCAGATGCTCTCGCTTCCGGTTCGCCACAGGCCACCGGCCGTACTCAGCCGCGGCGAAGCGAGGATGGATGTGGCCGAAGCGAGGATGGAAGCGGCCTGGGCGAGAATGGACTCGGCCGGGGCCAGGTGGCGGACCGGGATGATGGGGTGCGGCGAAGCGAGAATGGATGCGGTCGAAGCGAGGATGGACTCGGCCGGGGCCAGGGGCGGAGGGAGTCGGCGTGGCTGACGAAAACTTGTGTGCGGGCTTCGATTGACGCTTTGCGGAAGATGAGACGGGAACGGGAGTTCCTTGATGAATACGCGGGCGAGGGGATCGAGGATTGTGGCGAGGAGAACGGAGGCGTGGGATTCGTCGATGTGGATGGAGGTTCTCTCACGGTGAAGAGGGTGAAAACCGCGATGGACACACTCCCGGAGCAGTACAGATTGATCCTGACCTTGGTCTTGATTGAGGGGCTGGACTATGAAGAGATCAGCGATATGACAGGAGAGAGGGAAGGTGCTCTTCGCACGAGGTTCTCAAGGGCCAGAAAGATGCTGGCGGAAAGGCTGAGAAATGGCTGATAAAGATTATTATTTGATTATTCAGAAGGATGATGAATAACTTAGAGGAATACATTAAAAGAAACCGGGAAGCGTTTGATGATAAGGAACTTCCGGAGGGGCATGCGGATAGGTTTGAGAGGCGGTTCGAGGCCCTTCGCTCCGCTCAGGGAGACAGGATGGCCGATCAGGTCGGCCATGACGGCCGTATTAGGCTTGATGGTCCGGTCGGCCATGACGGGCGGATTGGGCGTGACGGTCAGGTCGGCCATGATGGCCGGATTGGCCGCAATAGGCAGGCCGGGCATGATGGCCGCGTCGGCAGTGACGTGCAGGGAATGCAGGGAATGCAGGGAATGCGGGGAATGCAGGGAATGCAGGAAAGGAGGATTTCCTGGACGGCGGTTATGGGATGGGCTGCCGCGGTGGCGGCGGCGATCGCGGCGGTTGTCATATTCATAAATAGCCCGGAAGAAAAGCATGAGGATTGGTTCGCCGGTGTCGGGGAAGACCAGAGGGAGATTTGCCAGACCTATTATGGTAAGATGGCGGATTTTTATGAGGCGATTCTAAGGGACGACATCGATGAGGCGAGACTGGGTGCATTAGAGTCGATCGCGGCTGAGAATGTCCCGATGGTGGATCAGTTGCCCGATGAACTCGATCCGGAAACAAGGGCGGCGATATTAAAAGAGTATTACGGCGCTCTTCTGGACGGAATGGAAAGGTTGAATAATAGTGTGTTTAATTAATAAAGTATTGAAAATGAAAAGATTGATTATCGCTCTGGCGGCACTGGCCATGGGGCTCGCCGCTTATGCAGGGGAAATCCCCGGCGCCAACACCACAAAGGATTACAATTTCAAGAATTTCACCGGGATCAGTGTCAGCGGGATCGTCAATGTCGAGTTGAAAAAGTCGGACACATGGGGCGTGAGCGTGAATCTACCCGAGGAAATAGTTGATTATATGGTAGTTGGAGTAAAGGACAATGAGCTTGTAATCGGTTTTAAGACTATTCCCATGAAACTCCAGAAGCATCTCAAGGATTGGAAAGTCACCGCTAATATCTCGATGCCTCTCCTCACGAGCCTGGAGATGTCAGGGGCTACGAAGTTCTCTACTTCCGATGCGTTTGATATCGGGGAGCGGACTTTCAAGATGGAACTCTCAGGTGCGGCTAAGGCTAAGGGTATCAATATCACCGCGAGGGGATTGAAGGTGGAGATGGGAGGCGCCGCGGGCGCTGATGTCACCGGGCTATTTGATGACGTTGACATCGAGATGGGCGGAGCTTCCAGATGCGATTTCAATGTCTCGGCCATCAAGCTGAAACAAGATTTATCCGGTGCGGCAAAGGCGTATTACAATGGAGATTTCAATTATGTAACTCTCGATGCTTCAGGCGCTGGAGTGTTCTCAATTAAAGGAATGGTCAATAAGATGAATATCGATGCGTCGGGTGCTGTCAAGGTAGAGACTTATGATGCTGAGATCTCTGACGCTACCGTCAGTTTCTCCGGAGCGGCCTATGGCGAGCTCAATGTGCTTAAGACTTTGGCTGTCGAATTGAGCGGCGGGGCGAGTGTCCGTTACAAGGATAATGATGGTCTCGATCTGGACATCATCTCCATGGGCAGGGGAGCGTCGCTGAAGCGCATCCCAAGAGACTAAGGTCTCCATCCGGAACCGCCACTGGCACCGGCCGTACTCAGCCGCAGCGAAGCGAGAATGGACGCGGCCGGGGCCAGGTGGCGACCGGAGATTCTTCGCTGCGCTCAGAATGACAGTAGGCGCTCAGAATGACAGGAGCTCAGGGACCGGGCTAAGCGGTCTGGAGCATGGCCCGGCAGAGAGTGTCGGAGCCGGAGCGGGCGAGAAAGAAGAAGCGGGAGTCGCAAATCTTCTTGAAGGCCACGGAGAAGTCTTGTCTCTCCGTGGCTTTCTCACGGAAATCCATATCGATCCTCAGTTGAAGCCCCATGGCCGACTCGGCATCCGGCATGACAGCCCTGAATTTATTAATGAAACGACGTGCCAGACGTGATGGATTCTCAGCTATCACGTCTTTTTGTGCCGTTTTGGGAAGAATCCACTCGATTCTTCCTCTTCCTATCTCATGACCCTCACTATCAGTGAGTGAAACATTTCTGTTTAATAGAGTAACAATATTGTTAAGCCCCGAATCGACCATAATGTTGACTGTTTCGTCGCATTTAGGACGCTCGTCAATCTCAAAAGAGCACCTTGAGAGGAGGCACATCCCGTAGCCCTCCTCAATCATGGTCCGATGTGTCGCGTTAAGGATATATCCGCAAAGCGAGGCGACGGTGACTCTGCCGTCGACAGCTGTCGCATCCTGTCCGATCGAATACTCAAAAGCTTTCATTCCGTCTGTCTATTTAAGTTTGTTCATGTTTGTCGAACCTTTCGACTGAAACAAAAATAAAAAACAGCCAGCTTGTGACGAAAATGTTGTGGCATCATGCGGTAAAAATGTGATTGAATCATTGTTTGGCGGGAAAAATGGCCTATATTTGTGACGAAATTAGTGTGATTCTGATTTCGTCACTTTGTATAAAGGTATGAAATAATAGTTATGGACACGACTTTGAGAATATCAAAAGGCTACGGCAACCAGGTCAAATACGCCATACTCCTGCCAGCCTTCTTTTTCTTCTTCATATTCGTTTATCACCCTTTCTCATTCAGGGAGTATTTCGACGTCGGAGGGAAATCATGGACCTTCCATCTCCTGATGTTGACATGCATTATGATCGGAGTCCTCGCTTTAACGAGGCTTGTCTTCAGCGCATTGTACAATTATATTCCTTTCAGGTGGTGGCATTATGTCCTTTGGTGTCTTGGGGAGGTCCTGGTGACTTCATTTTTCTTCGCCTTGTATATCACCCTGTTTTATATGAAGAGCGGCGGGATGCCATATTTCAACGCCCTGCCCTATGCCTTTAACCTTACCCTGATGACCTTGGTTTATCCCTATGTCATTGCGATAGCTGTCAGGGTAATCATGAACAAGAACTCGGATCTTGAGAACGTCGTGAAGGAGCCGGAGGAGACTCTTCTGAAGTTCTATGACGAGCACAAAAGGCTTAAGCTGACTATCGATCCTTCGGCTGTCATGTTCATTGCCGCTGACGAGAACTACATCAAGATCAATTATTTAGAGAATGAGAGGGTGCGGGTATATCAGCTCCGCAACTCGATGAAGAGTTTCGAGGCGGACGCCGCCAAGCATGGGTTCGTGCGCTGCCACAGGTCATATTACGTCAACCCCCGGCACGTCAAGTTGCTGAGCCGGGGGAAGGACGGAATAATCTACACTGAGTTCATCAGGGAGGGCGTAGGCCGGATCCCTGTCAGCAAGCAATATTACCAGAAGCTCGCTGACATGCTTTAATATTCAAATCCGAAATACTCGCCTTTGCGGTCGGTTGGCACGCCTGACTTCATCCAGACGGGCATCGGCTCGCCCTTGAGGTAGTGGTCAAAGAACTGCGAGAGCCTCTTGGATAGGTCCTTGCAATTGCGCCTCTCCACGAGATTGTGGGCCTCGTCGTTATATTCAAGGAGCCAGCAAGGCTTCCCGAGACGCCTCAGGTCGGAGAAATATTCGATGCCTTGGTACCACGGCACGGCCCCGTCGTTGTCGTTGTGCATGATCAAGAGCGGGGTCTGGACCTTGTCGGCGTGGAATATTGGGGAATTCTCGATGTAGAGGTCGAGGCCGCCCTCGTCCCAGAGGGTCTTGCCGATGCGGCTCTGGCCATGCTCATATTGCCCGGCCCTGGTCATGCCTGATTCCCAACGGATTCCGCCGTAAGCTGAGGTCATATTGCCGACCGGCGCTCCGGCTCCGGCGGCGGCGAACATATTCGTCCGTGTCACTAGCCAGGCTGTCTGGTAACCGCCCCAGCTCTGGCCTTGGATCGCCATCTTTGTCTTGTCGGCGAAAGGATACTTCTCGCAAAGTGCCTCAGCTCCCGAGCAGATGCAGTTGTAGGAGCTCTCGCCAGGGTGGCCGTCCTTGTAGACGATGTCCGGGACGAATACCACGTAACCTCTTGAGGTATAAAAGCTTAAGTTGACCGTCGAACGGCTTGGCGCAGGGGACCAGAAGTTATAGAGCTGGTCGGAATATTTCTCATAGAAATAGATCATCACCGGGAGTTTCTCGCCAGGCTTGATTCCTTCGGGAATGAATACGAGACCTTTAAGAGGCGTGCCGTCGTAGGCTTTCCACTCGAAGAGCTCAGCGTCGCCCCAGCGATAGTCCTTCATCTGGGGATTGATGGCGGTGAGCTTGGTACTCGTGGCGAAGAAATCGGAGGTCGTGTAGAGGTCGAACGGGTTGCGGAAGTTGCCCTTCAAGTAAGCTATCGTACCGTTCGGAGACATACGAGGGTTCTGGAATGTGAAAGTGTCGGTGAACCACTTAAGTGTCTTGGCTGGTTTGGCGAGGCTCAGGCGGCCATAGCCGTTCTTCTTGTCGTCCTCATTAAGGACGCTCAGGAAGAGTTCCTCCTTGGGATTCCAAGTGATGGATACGCCGCTCCTGCGCTCGTTGTCGGTGCGGGTGTCCCTGCGGAAATCCATGACCCTGAAGCGATTGTGTGTCTGGCGACCGGTGCCGCCGGTGAGGTTCTCCGCCTTCGACCCATCGGGTGCGAACTTCCAGACATCATAGCGGTCCACGATCATCACGGCGTTGTCTCCTTCGAGCCACTTGGGCATGCCCTCGTACGGCCCGGGATAGAGGGTCGGATGGTCGTCTTCCTCGTTATGGAAGGCGACGCCGGTCTGTCCGGTCAAGTTGGCTTCCGTACCTGTGGCGATGTCACGGGTCTTCCACGCGCGCTCTGCCGGGTCGAACCAAATCAGGTATTTCCCTTCTGGAGAAATGTCGAACCTGCTGGCGTTGAAGTTCTTAGCTAAAGTCTTGCGGCTTCCGTCATTAAGGTTCACGAGGTAGTAGTCGCTGAAACTGCCATCCTTCCAGACGGACTCACGGACATATTCGGAATTATCCCTGGAGATCGCCCAGCCGGTCTTTCCTCCAGCGATCGGGCGGACGCTGTCGAAGAAGGAGGTGGTCAGAGGAATGATTTGAGCGCCAGCGACGGATCCTAGGTTGATCACCGCGGCATAGGTCTTCCGGAGCGTACCGTCCAGCCGTTTTTTCTGCTGCGGGGGTGTCAGCGGGGCGTCCCAGTTCCAGATGTCGAGGCGAGCTGTCTCGAAGTCCACAATGGTAGTGTCCTTTGGAGGCCTGATTGGGGCAATCCCTGTCATAATCCTTTGACCATCAGGGGTGAAGTACATGTCGCTGTTCTCCGTCAGGGTCCATCCGTCGGTGCCTTGAACCTTGGTGCCCTGGGGGATGAGCTCCGTGACGGTCCAAGTATAGGTTGCGGCTGCCGTGCCCGTTTTTGGCGTTATTTGGGCACGGGACTGGGTTTTTGCGGCTGCCGTGCCAGCAAAAGCCGCGTTTTCGGCACGGGTGGCCAGGAACATTGCGCACCGTTTGCTGCCGGTCTTGTTGGAGTCGGTCGTCGCGGTGAAAGCGATCTGCCTGGAAGCGTCGTCGAAAGCAGGGTGGAAATATTCCTGGGCACCGCTCTTAAGGGTGTCGAGGACGAGGTCTCCAGCACCGGGATAGCTCGCCAATATTATCGCCGTCGCGCTCAAGCTGTCCTTCTTGTCTTTTTTCGAGGTCAGCGCCAGGAGGGTACCGTCGTTGTTGAAGGTATACTTATCAATGTGCTTCAGGGTATCGGCCTGCCAGGTCCCGGGCCTCAGAAGTATGAGGCCGGAGGCTGCGCCGCCAGGTCTTACTGCACCCTTTTTGTCATGGCCGACTTGATCGGCCATCTTCCCCTTTGGTGCGACCGAAGGAATGGCTTTCCATGAGGATTTGTATGCGATGAAAGGCATCCCCAACTTCCCGGCGGAATAAGATTCCACTGACGGGAACTTCTTGATTTCCATTGTGGTGAGATTGACTACCGCAAGCGTGTCTTTAGCCATCTCATCCTTCTTTTTCTTGGCGATCCGCTCCTGTCTTGTCTTGGCGAATTCGGGTTTGATCCGGCACACCAGCCACTTTCCGTCTGGAGATAGAGTTGGCTGGTAACCACGCGGAATGGCAAGTTGCCCTGAGGCCGTTTTCTTCCCGGCTTTTGAGCCTTTGGAGGCCTTTCCGGAAGACAGTTTCCTGGCATATAAAGACCCGTCTCCCTCTTGCGGGTTGACAGACCAGACCATCGCGGATCCGTCGTCGCTGAGGGTCAGTCCCGACACGCTCTGCCAAGAGTCGTAAACATCATGATCCAGAGGCTTTTTCTGGGCTTGGGCCTCTTTCGGTGCAAGACTGAGCGCCATAGCGAGCGCCGCGGCCATCGTGAGTTTAATGATTCGCATATCTTACGTTTTAGAGTATTCGGATAATAGCATTCCAAATATAGCGAAATAATTTCAACCTAGCGGAGTGTTTGAAAAGGATGAATAATGATGCAAAATGGAAAAATTGAATGATTTTTATTTCAAAGTGGGCTGGGGGATACTTATTTAATATTTTTTATGCAAAAAAATGAGTAATTTTGTAGACTTTACGGTTAGGTAACCGCTCTTGGATTGGAGTGGCCCTTGATCAGGAGGGAAAATTCTGACTACCGGTTCTCACCCTTGCCTCTGGGCAGGGGAGAGAAGGTATTGTTTCTCAATCTGGTACGGGGCTTCAAGACGGAAGTGAATATGCCTGAAAAGGAAACGAATAAGGCCAACTGGTACCCGGTGAGGGTGCTGTACGGGAAGGCGGGGGCTGTCAAAAATACCCTGGACGAGGAAGACATCGAGTATTACTACCCGATGCGCCTGGTCGAGAAAGAGGTCGGCGGCTTGCTGAAATATGTCGAGGAGCCCCTGGTCCGATCCCTGATATTCATAAACACCACGCCGTCTGGCCTGCAGCGGGTGAAGACCCGGTACAGCGCATCCTTGATCCCGTATTATGGGAAGGTCGGCGAGAGCTCCCTGAAGGCGCCCGTGACAGTGCCGGACGACCAGATGGAGCGGTTCATCAAGCTCTGCGAGATGAAAGAGGCCGGTCTTGAGTATCTCGGCGAGGACGAGCCGAAGTACCATCTGGGCGATAAGGTGCGTGTGACTGAGGGAATATTCAAAGGCTTTGAGGGGCACATCAAGCGGATTCGCCACGACCGGAAGCTGATCGTGACGATCGAGGGGGTGGCGGCCTTCGCGACTCGGTTCATCCCGCCGGCGATGTTGGAGAAGATATGATAATAATAAACAATACAATGAAAATGAAGAAATTACTACTAATTGCGGTTGGAGCGGCGCTGATGCTGGCGTCGTGCTCTACACCGAAAAACATCGCCTATTTCCAGGACACGGAGGAGGCCGAGGGGGCGCAGATAGCTCAGATCCGGGAAATTATCCTGCAGCCTGGTGACGTGATATCGATAGTCGTGAACGCCAAGACTAATGAACTCTCTGCTCTTTTTAATCTCCCATACACAGCTCGTCGAATCGGTCAGAGCAGTGACAATTCCATTTCCGGCACTTCTGGTTCACAGATGTCCGGATATACCATAGCGCAGGATGGCACTATCGATTTTCCGACTTTAGGGAGATTGAAGGTCGCGGGGATGACAAAGCAGCAGGTTGCGAAGATGATAAAGGATGAGCTCCGCCTTCAGGGCCAGGCAAACGAAACTGTTGTGACTGTCGAGTTCATGAACTTGTCTTATGAAGTGCTTGGAGAAGTGTCTAGACCTGGGCGCTACTCAATCAATAAAGACGGGATGACCATTCTCGAAGCTATTGCTACTGCTGGGGATCTAGGGATTCAGGCTAAAAGAGAGAACGTTATGGTTTTGCGCAACGAGGACGGAAAGCAGAGAACGTATACCATAGACCTCTGTTCTACCCGCAGTATCATCTCCTCTCCAGCCTACTATCTTCAGCAGAACGATGTCATCTATGTGGAACCCAATGATCTTCGTAAGCGCCAGTCCAAGGTCAACGGTAACAACGTCCGCAACGCCTCGTTCTGGATGAGCCTTGGTACCTTCGCCACTACCATGATCCTTGCGGTTCAAAGGATAAGCAAATACATGTAATTGATTATAGAGTGATTATGGCTAATAACGAGATAAACGTAAACAACACCTCCCTTCAGGAAGAGGAATTCAACCTGCGGGAGTTTTTGCTCCGATGCATGTCGAAGTGGTATTGGTTTGTTATATCACTGATTCTATGCCTTTTGGTTGGAATCTATATTGTCATGACTACCGTTCCGGTCTATCATTCCTCTGCTGAGGTGCAGATCAAATCGGACACCAGGGGCCGCTCGATCGATTCCTCCAGCGAGTTTGCCGACATGGGCATGTTCATGACGAGGACAAATGTCTATAACGAGATGCGCACTTTCCGATCTCCTGACCTTATGGGTGATGTAGTCGAACAGCTCAAGCTATACATGGATTATAAATATTCTGGAAGGCGCTATGACATAACACTTTACGGAACATCTCTTCCTATGGAAGCAGAGCTTTTCGATATTCCGGACACGCAGAACGCATCCTTCCGGCTCTCATCCTCTAAGGATGGGAAGATCGTTTTGGATGATTTCAAGCGTATGGGCGAGAAGTTAGGAGGACGTGATGTTAAAGGTAGTTTGGGGGATACTCTTTCCACCCCTCTGGGGAGAGTTGCTATCTATAAAACTAGCTGCTATCCCGAGGGCGGTTACGGAAGATCATATACCGTGTATAAGTATTCCAAAAAAAAGGCCGTTGCTGACTGTATCAGGCGACTCACTGTTGCTCAAAGTGAAAAGAGGACAGATATGATAAATCTCGGAATTGACGATGTTTCCACCCAGAGGGCACAGGATATTGTCAGTACTTTGATCGCTGTTTATAACGTCAAATGGGTACAGGACAAGAACATGCTGGCGCGTGCGACCTCCGAGTTCATCAACGACCGACTCAAAGTGATCGAGGGCGAGCTCTCTAATGTCGATGCTGACATTTCATCCTACAAGTCTGCCAACATGATTCCGGATGTGGGAGCGGCCGCCGACCTTTACATGCAGCAGAATGCTGCCATCAACAACCAGATGCAGGAACTCAACAACCAGCTCTATATGGCCCGATACGTGAAAAACTATATTTCCAACGAAGGGAGTAACAACCAACCACTTCCTTCAAATATGGGCATTACTAATTCTGCGGTAGAGTCTCGCATCAATGAATACAACAAGCAGCTGATCGAGAGAAACAACCTCGTTGAGAACTCTGGAGAAAACAATGTTCTGGTAAAAGATATGGACAAGACTCTTGAATCGATGAGAAATGCCATATCGATGTCAGTGGATAATGAGATCATGGCTCTTAACACCCGATACAATGGTCTTCAGGGACAATCAAGGGCGACATCTGCTAAGATTGCTGCCAATCCGAAGCAGGCCAACCAGCTGCTTTCCGTCGAGAGGCAGCAGAGCGTCAAGCAGAGCTTGTACCTCTACCTTCTACAGAAACGTGAGGAGAACGAACTCTCGCAGGCTTTTACAGCCTACAACACTCGCATCATAAAGCATCCGCTTGTGTCGGGTCCTGTAGCACCAAGAAAGAGCCAGATCATGCTCGTCACTTTTCTGCTTGGATTGCTGATTCCTTTAGCTCTTGTGTATGTGATTATGGCCTCCGATACCAAAATCCACTCCAAGAAAGATCTGAGGGCCCTCTCACTTCCGTATTTGGGTGAGATACCGCTGGCTTTAAAGAAGAAGAATCTTCTCGGAAAGATCAAGAGGAAGGCTGCGGAACAGGGTACCGTGGTTGTGGAGCACGGCAATAGGAACTCCATCAACGAGGCATTCCGAGTGATGAGGACCAACCTCGAATTTATGACCAAAGACCCTGCGGCCAACGTGGTATCCACGACATCCTTTAACCCTGGATCAGGTAAGAGTTTTGTGACGATGAACATGGCTGTCTGTCTTGCTATTAAAGACAAGAAGGTCTTGGTGATTGACGGTGACCTCCGCCACGGCTCGCTCTCTGGTTTCGCTGGTAACCCTGAGAAGGGCCTCAGTGACTTCCTAGCAGGCAAGGCCGAAGCCATCAAGTCTCTCATAGTTCAGTCAGAGAACTATCCTAGCCTAAATGTA
>JAEEGJ010009344.1_pt1 | contig 26308 bp, 1 predicted proteins | sample 8958761 | NCBI WGS metagenome assembly JAEEGJ01 (sample SAMN16246546, study PRJNA631951) | gut metagenome | biome: gut microbiome; feature: rumen; material: RS-attached | host: Bos | place: Iran: Karaj | collected 2018-10 | reverse complement strand
ATCGTGGTGTTGCCCGTCACGCTGACGTTCTCGACGAGGCCCTGCTCGCCGCCGACCACGTCGCTCGTCTTCGTCAGGACGATGTTCACGATGCCGTCCTTGACCAGGACATTGCTGTTGGTGAAGCGGTCGATCTTCGTCTCCCAGGCGTTGTCGCTCATCACGAAGCCGCCCTTGATGGCCGTGAAGTCGGAGCCCGTCACGGACGTCGCGCCGAGGATCTTGATCGCCACGTTGCCGGCGAGAAGCTTGCTGCCGGCGGCGACGACCGTCACGTTCTCGATTTCCTTGCCGGCCTGGAGCGTAGCGTAGCTGTCGGCGGCAAGCGTCGTGTCGACGATGGCCTTGCCGGCGGTGACGGCGGTGTAGTCCGTCGCGCTGATGGCCTTGGAGCTGATCACGTTGCCGGTGGCGTCCAGTTCGGCGTACTCGTAGGCGTCCGCCGTCGTGTCGATGATGTCGAAGCCATTCTGGGTCGTGATGATCACGTGGTGCTTCTTGGACTTCGCGTACACGCCGGAGATGTCCTCGCCAGTGGCGGTCAGCTCGACGTTGCCTTCTTCACTGATGTAGGCGCCAGCGGTGATGCCTTCAGCCGTGATGATGATGTCACCGATAGCGGCGACCGTGATGTCGTCAAGTTCGCCTTCTTCGGCGGTGACGGTTACGTTGGATTCGCCGTTCTTCGCGACCGCGATGGCGCCGACCACGGAGCCGACCGTTGCCTTCAGGACGACGTTGCCGTTTTCGGCGATGTATTCGCCGCCGACGATCCACGTGCCGATTGCCGTGATGGCGTCTTCGGTGGAGGCGATGGCTTCGCCGTCAGCCGTGACGGTCAGGCCGTCAAGCTCGCCATTGATGCTCTCGACATAAACCGTATTGGCTGCTGCCAGGTTACTGCCGGAGATCGTGCTGTCAGCCGTGACGATGATGTCTTCGGCGGAGACGTCGATAGCGCTGATCTTCGCGCCTTCGGTGGTCGCATCGATAGTGGCCAGACCGCCGGCCTTGAAGGTACTGTTGATGATGTCGCCCGCAGTGGCGGTGATCGTCGCATCACCGTCAGCGTCAACGAACAGGCCGTTGAAGGTTTCGGCGGTGACATTGGCGTTATTGCCAGAGGCGATGATGGAGGAGACGATCGCGTTTTCAACCGTCAAGTTGACGTCGTTGCCGGCCTCGAACTTGGAGTCGATGATCGCCGTCTGGATGGCGTTCTCGATATTGATATCGTTGGAAGCCGTCATGAAGTAGCGGCTGGAGCCGGCGGTGAGTTCGTTGCCGTCCGTGAAGGTGATGTCACCATCCGTGGCAGCGACGTTGATGTCGCCGACGGTCGTCGTGACAATGGCGTCGGTGCCAGTCACGTTCTTGCCGCTGAAGTTGATGTCGCGGTAGGCGGTGATTTCGGATTCGACAGTGAGGTCGCCCTTCGAGTCGAGCGTGACGCTGCCGCGCTTCGCCGTGACATTGCGGTCGGCCTTCAGGTCGGTGTCGGACTGGACGGTGATGTCGCCGGTGATCGACGTCGTGTCGCCGAGCTTCACGCTGTTGCCGCTGACCAGGATGTCGCCGCCGCCGATCGTGAAGGAGGCCATCTCGATGTCGCCAAGCGCGCGGACGGCGATGTCGCGGTCAGTGTACAGCGACCCGTACTTCGTCGGGAAGGACACGTTGCCGGCCGCGTCGACCGCGAGGCTGCCTGTGGACAGGTTGCCGTTCACCTTCACGTCGTCGCCCTTCAGGACCAGGTTGTAGTAGCCTTCGACGATGTCGGCGTCCTCGGACGTGGCGTCGGCCACTTCCTTGCCGAGCGTGATGTTGCCGTTTTCGGCGAAGATCTCCACGTCGCCCTTCAGGAGGGTGGAGCCCTTCACGGTCACGCCGTTCGTGTGGATGTCGCCGTTCAGCTCGGCGTCGCCCTCGACGACCAGCTGCTTCGCGTCGCCGTCGGCGATCGTCACGTCGTTCAGGCGGACGTTGCCGGCCGTCAGCGTCGTCTCGCCGTCCTTCGTCAGGACGGTCGTCAGCGCGCCGACGAAGTCGATCTCTTCCGTGCCGGTCACGTCGCCGCCGAGCATCAGCTCGTCGGCCACGACCTGGATCTTGGTGCCTTCGGATTCGGCCGTCACGTCGCCCTTGAAGAACACCTGGTCGCCGGACACGCGGATCGCGTGGTTCGTCCCGTCGGGCTCGTCCGTGTTCGGGTCGATGGCGGTGGCCGTCAGCGTGGACTCGAACTGCGCCTGCGAGACTGTCGCGACGTCGATGAAGCCCGCCGTAACGGCGTCCTTGAACTCGGCCGCGTCCGCGCGGACCGCGAGGTCCAGGCGCTCGTCCTGCGTGACGTCGTTGAAGAAGCGGACCGTGTTGTCCGCCGTCGCCGTCAGGGTGCCGTTGCCGGTCACCGTGCCGGTGATCTCGACGTCGTGCTGGTCGGCCGCGACGGTCGCGGAGCCGTCCACGACGATCTGGCCGCCGGTGAGCGCGATGCCGCCCGCGATGACCGTCTCGTCGCCGATCGTGATGTCGCCGGCGGCCGTGACGTACAGGAAGCCGGGCATGCTGCCGGACAGCATGTTCACGTCGTCGGTCTCGGTGATGTCCGCGGCGCCCTTGACGCCGTTGACGGACAGGTTGTCGACCGTCGTGTCGAACGTCGCGTTCTCGGCGGCGTCGATGACGAAGGTCTCGGCCGTGACGACACCGTCGATGTCGCTGACGGAGGACAGCGTCACCGTGCCTTCGGCGGTCACGTCGAAGGTGGTAAGATCATTATGGATATCTTCGATGGTCACATCGTTGCCGTTCAGGACCGTGACGGTGGTGGCGTCGGTCACAGCGGCAGCGTCGCTGCCGATCGTGATACCATTGCCGGAGTTCTTCTCATAGAAGGTCACGTTGTCGGCGGTGATCACACCGGCGTCGATCGTGTCAGCATAGACACGAACCGTATCCGCATTGACGATGACACGGTCAATGTCACTTGCATTCATCGTCACAAATGTCGGCGTCGTCAGAGTTGTGTCGCGGAGGACACCGGCCGTGACGGAGATGCCGCGGTCATGAGCGTTCGGCTGGTAATTCGCCGAGCGGACGATCACGTTCGCGTTCTCGACTGTGCCAGACACGTTGATACGCGCATACTGGTAGGCGTCGAAGGTGCTGGAGCGGATGTCGCGGATGTCGCCGTCGAAGCCCGCGCGGATTTCACCGGCGGTGGAGACGTCGCGGACGTCGTACAAATCAGCAGGAGTCATATCGACGTTGGACTTCGAGGCTTCGTTGGCCAGCCACTGGCGGTAGCTCTCGCCGATGACGCCCTTCATGGTGCCGTCCGTATCGCCGTAGGCCTTGGAGAGACCATCGTGGTAGATGTTCGCGTAGGTGTGGATGTCCGCACCATAGATGCTACCAAACGTATAGACGTTCGTCTGAGCCGCATAGGCCGTCAGATCCGTGATGTTTTCGGAAATCACGTAGACGAAGCCCTTCATTGTGCCATTCGTTTCGACGGTGACGTCGGACACGGAACTGCGGCCGACGATGGTCAGACTGCGAGGATCGTCGATGTTGTGTTCCATACGGAACTTGGACTCGCTGATGCGGCCCGCGTTCACTTTGATCGTGCCGTTACCGGACACAGTCACGTTCTCGATGAGGCTCTGAGCGCCTTCGGGCTTATTGCTCGTCTTGGTCAGGACGATGTTGACCACGCCGTCTCTGACGATGACATCACTGTCGCTGAAGCGTTCGAGCTTCTTCTCCCAGGCGTTGTCGTTCACGACGAAGCCGCCCTTGATGGCCGTGAAGTCGGAACCGTACACGGATGTTGCGCCGAGGATCTTGATCGCGACGTTGCCGGCGGCAAGTTCGTTGCCGTTGGCGACGACCGTCACGTTCTCGATTTCCTTGCCGGCCTGGAGCATCGCATAGCTGTCGGCGGCAAGCATCGTGTCCTTGATGGCGCCCGCGGCGGTCACGGTGGTGTATTCCGTCGCGCTGACGGCGGCGGAGCTGATCACGTTGCCGGAGGCATCCAGCGTGGCATACAGGAAGGCGTCAGCCGTCGTGTCGATGATGTCGAACGTGCCGTTGTCGGCGGACGTCTTGATCTCGACATAGCCCTTCTTCGCCTTCGCGTACACGCCGGAGATGTCTTCGTTCGTGGAGGTCAGCTCAATGTTGCCTTCTTCACTGATGTAGGCGCCGGCGGTGATGCCGTAGGCCGTGATGATGATGTCGCCCTTGTTCGCGACGGTGATGTCGTCCAGTTCGCCGAATTCGGCTTCGATCGTGACGTTGGAACCAGCTTCCTTCGCGGTGGCGATGGCGCCGACGACGGAGCCCTTCGTGGCGGTCAGCAGGATGTCGCCCTTCTCGGCGATGTATTCGCCGCCGACGATCCAGGTGCCCTTCGCGTCGATGGCTTTCTGGTCTTTGGCGAGTTCGGCGCCGTCGGCGGTGACGGTCAGGCCGTCGAGTTCGCCGTTGACGCTTTCGATGATGACGGAGTTGCCGGCAGCGAATGTGCTGTTGGCGATGGTTCTGTCAGCTTTGACTTCGATGTCCTTCGCGGTGAAGCTGCTGGCGGTGATCTTCGCACCTTCAGTGAGAGCTTCGACGATGGCCTTGTTGCCGGCTTCGAACTTGGAGTCGATGATCGCCGTCTGGATGGCGGTGGCCGTGATATCTTCGGTGGCGGTCATGAAGTAGCGGCTGGAGCCAGCGGTGAGTTTGTTGCCGTTCTCGGAGTCGATGTCGATGCTGCCGGCGGTGGCGGCGACGGTGATGTCACCGAAGGTCGTCGTGAGGACGGCGTCTTCGCCGGTCACGCTCGCGCCGCTGAGGTCGATATCGTTGACAGCGGAGAGATTGCCCTTGACGGTCAGAGCATCTTCAACAGCGATCGTCAGGTCGTTGCTGGCCTTGGCGCCGCCGGCGATGGTGGCGGTACCGGTGGCGAGGAGCGTGATGTCCTTACCGGCCGTGATTTCATTGCCATCTTCTTCGGAGTTGTTGAGCGTGATGTTGCCGTTGGCGGAGATGTAAATGTCTTCCAACGCGGTCATCGTGGCGCCGTTGAAGGTGAAGTTGCCTTCGATGTCGTCGGTGGCGTTGCCAGCGATGGCATTCAAGGTCTTGACTTCGACGAGACCGTTCATCTCGATGTCCTTCGCGGACTTGACCGTCAGGTCATAGCTGCCCTTCGTGTAGGACAGGCCGTCATCGGTGCCGATGACGACGCCGTCGCCGTCGTCGGTGCCGTTGGCGAGGATCGTGATGTTGTCCATCAGATGGAGCGTGCCGTTGACGGCGACCTTCTTGGCCTTGATGTCGCCATAGGCGAAGTCTTCACCGTTGATTTCGATGGCGTAGAGGAAGTCGTCGCCTTCAGCGCTGGAGACGATTTCGTCGTGGTAGATCTTGGAAGCAGTCAGAGCGATGTTCTCGTCGATCAGCGTCTGCTTGACGCCGCGGAGGTCGATCTCGTTCGTGGCGGTGACATTGTCGATGAAGATGGCCTGGTCGCCGGTGACCTTCAGGTTGCCGACGTTGACAGCGCCGTTGAAGTCGGAGATCGTGGCGACGATGTCGAGGTTGCCTTCGCCGTCGATGTCGGCGTTGAATTCGGCTTCCTTACCAGCCGTGATGGTGTTTTCACCAGTGACGGCGATGGTTTCGCCAGTGGCGGTGACCTTGTTGGCCGCGATGATGGCGGCGTTTTCAAGGTTCAACGCGGCGGCGGCACCGAGTTCGACGTTTTTGGCTTCGATCGTGGCGCCATTGACGTTGATTTCGTCGTCGCCATAGATCAGGAGGTCGCCTGCGAGGGCGGAGTCGAGGACGTTGAGAGCGCCGGTGTTCGTGACAGAGGCAGCGCCGACGACGTTCTGGACGGCGACGTTGGCGACCGTCGTATCGAACGTGGCGTTCTGCGCGCCATCAATAATAAAGGTATCAGCGGTGACGTTGCCATCCATGTCGCTGATGGAGGACAGCTTGACGGTATCGGAAGCCGTGACATTGAACGTGGTGTTTTCACGGTTGATGTCGTTGATGGCGACGTTCGTGCCGTCCGTGACGGTAACGCTGCCGGCGTTCGTATTGACATCGGCGATCTGGCCGATGGCGATGCCGTCTTCGTCCTTCGCCTGGAGGAGGACCTGGCCCGGATTTTCTTCATCAAGACCGGCCGCGATGATCGTGCCGTTGTCCAGCGTGTCGGCGGAGATGGTGACCGTGCCGGCCGCCTGTTCCGTACCCGTGGCGGCGACGACGAAACCGTTGTCGGCGAAGAGACCGCCGGCGATGGTGACGTCGGAACCAGTGATGACCATGCTGCCGCCGGCGTCGATTTCGTTGCCGTCGACAGCGGAGTTGTTGATGGTGACCGTACCGTCAGCGGCGATAGCCAGATCCTTGACGGTGGTGATCGTGGAGCCGTTGTATTCGAAGTCGCCGTTGGCCTTGACATTGAGATTTTCGACTTCGACGAGGCCGTACATGTTGACGTTTTCGCCCAAGACCGTCAGGTCATGGGTACCGACCAAGTAGTTGGAGCCGTCATCCTTGCCGATCTTGACGTCGCCGCCGACGCCGAGGATAGCCGCGTCGTCGTTGAGGGCGATGTTGCCTTCGATCGTGATGTTCTTGGCGAGGATGTTGCCATTCATGACGATCTTGTCCGTCGCGGTGATGGACAGATCGACTTCGGTGTTCTCTTCGGCCTTCACGTTGCCGAGGAGCAGCTTGTTGGCTTCGAGCTTGATCTCTTCGACGTTGAGGATGGTCTCGCGGACGCCCGCGACATCGACTTCGCCGTCGGCGATGACATCGCCGTTGAGGACGAGCGTGTCGGAGACGACTTTGACGTCACCCGTGCTGGTGAGGGCGCCGCCGAGGACGACGGCGTTTTCAGCGGACAGCAGGAGGCTGCCGTCGGAGGTGATGGTTTCAGACGCGAATTCGGCGTTACCGCTGATGGCGGAGACGGTGGCGTAGTCCATGGCGATGGAATCGGCGGCGATGACGATATCGCCGGCCGTAACGACGGCGTCGGCAATCGTGACAGAGCCATTGGCGGTCAGATCGAGAGCGCCACCCATGGTGGAGGTATTCAGATTGACATCGTCCGTTTCGGTGATGGTCGCCGTTCCGGTGACGCCGTTGACGGAGAGGTTGTCAACCGTGGTCTCAAGGTCGATGTTGGTGGCCTTGTCGATGACGAGGGTTTCAGCGGCGACCGTGCCATCCACATCGCTGACGGAGGAGATCGTCGCGGTGCCAGTGGCGGTCACGGCAAGAGTCGTCAAATCAGCATACTGGTCGTTGATGAAGGCGTTGGCGACTTCGGCTTCGACCTTCGGAGCGATGGTCGTGACGGAGAAGTCTCCACCGTCGAGTTTGACCGATTCGGCGGCGATGGCCGTCGTGTCGATGACGGAATCGGCCTTCAGTGTCGCGGTGGTCGCGGCGACGGCCTCGGAGCCGACGATCTTCGCGGCTTCGATGGAGGCGTCGGCGGTGGCGCTGACGGCGGCGGAATCAATGACGCTGCCGGAAGCGATGATCTGAGCATAGAGATGCGCATCGGCGGTAGTGCCGATGACATCGAGGGCTTCGCCTTCCGTCATGATTTGGACATAGCCTTTCTTGGCCTTGGCATAGACGTCGGAGATGTCTTCGCCGGTGGCCTTCAGTTCGATGTTACCCTGTTCCGTGACGAAGGTGCTGCCGGTGATGCCATAGGTATCGAGTTTGATGTCGGCTTTGTCAGTGGTGACGACGATGCCGTCGATTTCCTTTTCGGCGTCGATGGTGATCTGCGTATCTTCACTACCGGACTTCGAGAGGATGATGGCGCTGACGATGGAGCCGACGGTCGCTTCGGCGGTGATGTCGCCTTCTACGGCGATGTATTCGCCGCCGACGATCCATGTGCCCTTCGCGAGGATGGCTTTCACGTCATCCGCAAGATCCTTGCCTTCGGAGACGACGGTCAGACCGTCGAGTTCGCCTTCCGTGCTGATGACGGAGATGGCGGAGGTGGCGGTGACGTTGGAGGCGATGATGTCGCCCTTCGCGGTGATGTTGACGTTCATGCCGTCGAAGTCGCTGTTGATGATCTTGCCTTCCTTGGCTTCGATCGTCATGTTCTTGTCCGTCTTGAAGGAGCTGCCGGTGATGCTGTCGTTGGCGATCGCCATGATGGAGGTCTTGCCCTTCGCGGTGTCGTCGTCGTTCGCGTTTTCGGCGGTGGCCGTCACATTAATGATGTTCTCGGCCTCGAGGCGGATGTTCAGCTTGTCGGCGTTGTCCTGCGTGTTCGTGTACTGGGCGGTCGTGCTGACGTTCGTGTCGGCGATCGTGCCGCCGACTTCGCCGTCCTTCTGGACCTTCAGGATGACGCGCTGACCGGCGACGAAGGAGCTGCCGTGGATGTTCTTCGCGTAGCTCACGTCGATCGTGCCCTTGTTCGACGTGTCGGACACGTTGGACACTTCGATGAGGTCGCCCGTGATGGAATTGATCCAGTCGACGTAGGGGCCTCTGATGCCGGCGAGGCTCTTCGCGCTGGAGAGGTTCCAGTGGACGATGTCCGCGTCCGCATGGACGGAGGAGTTGGAGATGCTACCGTAGGTATAGACGTTCGTCAGCTCCGCGTCCGCGGTCAGGTCCGTGATGTTGCGGCTGATGACGTAGATCAAGCCGGGATATTCATCCGTCTCGACGGAGACGCCGCTGACGGAGTCGACGCCCAGCAGGACGACCCGGCCGGCGATCTCGCGGCTCTTGGTGCCCATGGCCAGGATGTGGCCGCCGGAGATGCGGCCCGCGTTCACGTACAGACGGCCGCTCGTCGTGATGTTCACGTTCACGAGCTCGCTGTTGTAGAGCGCGTACGGCGTCGGCGCGAACTTGTCCTCCGTGTCCACGAACGTGGAGAGGACGATACGGCTGAGCGTGCTGTCCTTCGCGACGATGTCCGTGTCGTAGATGCGCATCAGCTTGACGGCGTTGCCATCCGCGTCCGTGACGTCCCAGTTGGTGTCGTCCGCGACGAACGCGCCCTTTTCGGCCGTGAAGCTGGAGTTCGCGATGTCGACCGCGGAGGTCACCGTGATGACGGCGCGGTTGAAGTCGTAGTCCGTGCCCTTGGCGACGGCGCTCACGCCGTCGAGGCTCTTCGTCGTTCCGACGTAGATGCGGTTGTCGGCGTTGAGTGAGGAGGCGATGATGGACTCGGTGTTGAAGATCGTCAGGTCGCTGCCCGCGATGAACTTGGAGTCCACGATCTCCGTCTGGATGGTGGTAACGTTGATGTTGCCGCCGGAGACAATATTGCCGTCTTCATCCTTAACCGCGTTGGCGGTCATGAAGTAGCGCTTCGAGCCGGCCGTGATCTCGGTGTCTTCGTTGGTGAAGGTGATGTCGCCCGCGAGAGCCGTGATCGTGATGTCGCCCGTGTCGGTCGTCAGGATGGCGGGGCCGTTGGAGACGGACGCGCCGCTGAGATACATGTTGCGGTAGGCGGAGAGAGCGTACTCAATCTTGAGGGCTTCGTCCACAGCGATGGTCAGGTCGTTGCCGGCCTTGGCGCCGCCCACGATGGTCTCGACGCTCTTCGCGAAGATCGTCAGATCGTTGCCGGCGACGAGTTCGTTGCCGCCGTCGACGGAGTTGTTGATGATGACGTTGCCGTTGGCGTTGATGAAGAGATCTTCCAACGTCTTGATGGTGGCGCCAGTGTAGGTGAAGTCGCCTTCCGTCGGTTCGATGGCTTCCTTGTCGCCCGCGTAGGCGGAGAAGTTCTTCACTTCGACGAGGCCCTTCATTTCGATGTCGTTGGCCGAGCGGACCGTCAGGTCGTAGGAGCCGATGATCTGGCTTTCTCCGTCAGCGCCGATCGTGGCGTTGCCTTCGGCGGCGAGGATGGAGATGTTGTCCATCAGATGGACGGAACCGTTGATGGTGACTTCCTTGGCCTTGACGTCGCCGTAGGCGAACGTCTCGCCGTCGATGACGACGGCGTAGAGGAAGCCTTCGTTTTCGTCGACGGCGGAGATGTCGCCGTTGTAGATCTTCTTGGAGGCCAGCGTGAGGTCGTTGACGATCAGCGTCTGGTTGACGCCGCGGAAGTCGATTTCGTCACCGGCGGTGACGTCGGCGGCGAAGACCAGCTGGTCGCCGGAGACGGTGATCTTTTCAGCGGCGTCGACTTTGCCGTTGAAGACGGCGGAGTCGGCGACGATGTCGAGGCTACCGATTTCAACGATGGATTCGAAGACGGCGGTCTTGGCCAGGATGTCGAGATTGCCTTCGCCGGAAACGTCGGCGGTGAAGTCGGCGAGATTGCCGGCGGCGACGGTGTTTTCACCCGCCACGGCAATTGCGCTTTCATCGCCTGCGCCAGCCGTGAAGTTGTTGGCGGCGATGATGGTTGCGTTTTCAAGGTTCAGGTTGAGGTCGGCGTAGAGTTCGATGTCCTTCGCCTGGACCGTAACATCGGCGACGGTGATGTCGCCTTCATCGGTGCTGACGACGAGGTTGCCGGCGAGAGCGGATTCGAGGACGTTGACGTTGCCTGTGTTCGTGACATCGGCCGTGCCGGTCACGCCGAAGACGGCGACGTTGGCGACCGTCGTGTCGAAGGTGGCGTCATGCGCGCCGTCGATGATCAGCGTGTCGGCCTTGATTTCGCCAGTCATGTCGCTGACGGAGGCGAGTGTCACGACGTCGCTGGCGTTGACGTTGATGATGGTGGCGTCTTCGCCGTCGAACAAGTCATACAGCGTGACGTTGACACCATTGTCAACGATGACTTTCGGCGCGGCGACGTACACGTCCGTGGTGATGCCTTCGGAAACCGTGCTGTCGGTCGTGGCGAGGGAGGCATCCTTCTGGTCGAGGACGATTTCGTTACCGGCCGTGATCATACCATTAATTAAAGTAGAAGCGTTGATGGTCGCCGTGTCGGCGGCGGTGACGCTGAAGCCGTTGTTGGCGGTGATGCCACCGACGACGGTGACGTTTTCGCCGTTGATGGTCAGCGTGTCGCCAGCCGTGATTTCATTGCCGTCTTCGACGGCGTTGTTGATTTCGACGTTGCTGCCGGCGTTGATCGTCAGATCCTTCGCGGCGTACATCGTGGAGCCTTTGAACGTGAAGTCGCCGTTGGCCTGAACGTCGAGATCTTCGACTTCAACGAGTCCGTTGATGGCGACGTTTTCGCCCTTGACCGTCAGGTCATGGGTTCCGACGACGTAGTTGGAGCCGTCTTCGTTGCCGATGAGGACGTCGCCGCCGATACCGATGATGGAGGCGTCGTCGTTGAGATCGATGCTGCCATCGATCGTGATATTCTGGGCGAGGATGTTGCCGTTGAGGATGATTTCATCCGCGGTGATCGTGAGATCGACGGCGGTGTTCTCTTCGGCCTTCACATTACCGAGATACAGCTTGGCAGCGGCGATTTCGACTTCCTCGACGTTGAGAACCGTTTCGCGGACGCCCGCGACGTTGATTTCGCCGTCGGCGGTGAGATCGCCGTTCAGAACGAGCGTGTCGGCGATGATCTTGGCATCACCCGTGCCGGCGAAGGCGTTTTCGAAGATGACGGCGTTGGCGGCGTACAGATCAAGGCTGCCGGAGGAGGCGATGGCGCCGTCTTCCGTGGTGACCATGAATGTGGCGTTGCCGTTGGTGGCGGAGACGACCGCGTCGTTCAGTTCGATGGAGTCGGCCGTGATGTTGAGATCACCGGCGTTGACGATGGCGCCGTCGATGACGACAGCCGCGTCAGAGGTGATCATCAAGCTGCCGGGCGTGTTGGAATCGACGAGATTGATGTCTTCGGTGGCGGAAATGGCGGCCTGGCCGGTCACGTTGTTGACGGAGAGGTTGTCAACCGTGATATCAAAGGCAATGTTGGCGGCCTTGTCGATGATGAGGGTTTCGGCCGTAATCAAGTCATCGTTTTCGGTGTCGGTGCTCATGTCGCTGACGGAGGTCAGCTTCACGGTACCGGTGGCGGTGATAGCGAGTTTCGTCTCTTCGGCATACTGGTCGTTGATGGCGACATTGTCGGCATTGGCAAAAACTGTCGGGGCGATGGTCGTGACGGAGAGATCGGTACCGAAGAGGTTGACCGAATTATTGGCGATAGCCGTCGTGTCGGTGACCGTCGTGCCGTTGATAGTGGCGATATCCTGTGCGTTCAAGCGTGAACCTGTGATCGTACTAGCAATGATTCTTGCTGCGGTCGCCGCGATAGCGGTGGAGTCGATAACACTGCCTTCGCCGGGGGTGAGTGACTTCCAACTACCTGTTTCCGTATTAAACGTGGCGTCGGAACCAGATGCGATCAAGGTTCCTGCCGTCTGGCTGACGGCGGCGGAGTTGATGACATTGCCAGAGGCGACGATAGAGGCGTAGGTGTAGGCATCGGCGGTGGAACCGATGATGTCGAGGGTGCGGCCGTCTTCGGTGGTCAGCGTTTCGAGGATGACATAACCTTGCTTGGACTTGGCATAGACGCCGGAGATGTCTTCGCCGGTGGCGGTCAGGTGGATGTTGCCTTCTTCACTGACATAGACACCGCCTGTGATGCCGTAGGCTTCGAGGAAGATGTCGCCCTTCTGGGACATGACGAAGCCGTCGAGTTCACCCTTGGAAATCAGATTGACGATGCCGTTCTTGGCGAGGACGATGGCGCCAGTGATGGAGCCTTCCGTAGCTTCGGCGCTGATGTTGCCTTCTTCGGCGATGTATTCACCGCCGACGATCCATGTGCCCTTCGCGAGGATCGAAACTGGCATATCGTTCCCGTCCTTGTCCTTCACCACGAGAGGCTCGCCCTCGCCGTCCGCGACGACGGTCAGGCCGTCGAGTTCGCCTTCACTGATGATGGAGGCGTAGTTGGCGGCATGGACGTTGGAGGCGATGATGTCGCCCTTCGCGGTGATCTTGACGTTCACGCCGTCGAAGTCGGAGCTGACAATCTTGCCTTCCTTGGTTTCGATCGTCATGTTCTTATCCGTCTTGAAGCTGCTGCCGAAGATGCTGTTATTGGCAGTCACCATGATGGACGTCTTCTTCTTCGCGGTGTCATCGTCGTTCGCGTTTTCGGCGGTGGCCGATACGTTGACGATGTTTTCGGCCGTCAGGCGGATGTTCAGCTTGTCGGCGGTGTTCAGTGTGTTCGTGTACTGGGCGGTTGTGCTGACAGTCGTGTCGGCGATCGTGCCGCCGATTTCGCCGTCCTTCTGGACCTTCAATCTGACGCGCTGCGCGGCGACGAAGGAGCTGCCGAACACGTTCTTCGCGTAGTCAACATCGATCGTGCCGATATTCGACGTGTCGGACACGTTGGACAGTTCGATAGGATCCGAAACGGAGGTCACCCATTCGCGGTAGGCGTCGATGCCCGCGAGGCTCTTCGCGCTGGAGATGTTCCAGTGGACGATGTCGGCGTCAACGTGGATGGAGGAGTTGGCCACATTACCATAGGTATAGACGTTGGTCAGTTCCGAGTCGGCGGTCAGGTCTGTGATGTTGCGGCCGATGACGTAGATGTAGCCCTTGTATTCGTCCGTCTCGACAGAGACGTCGCTGACGGAGTTGGCGCCCAGCAGGACGATTCTGCCGTCGGAAGCCGTGCTGTTACCAGTGCCCACGAAGTGGCCGCCGGAGATGCGGCCCGCGTTCACGAACAGCTTGCCGCTGGTCGTCACGTTCACATTGACGATTTCGCTGTTGTAGTTCGTGTACGGCGTCGGGGCGAACTTGTCCTTCACATCCACGAAGGAGGAGAGGATGATCTTGTTGGCGCCGCCGTTCTTGGCGACGATGTCGGTGTTGTAGATGCGCATCAGTTTGATGGCGTTGCCCTGTTCGTCCGCCATGTCCCACGTGGTGTCGTCGAGGATGAAGGAGCCCTTGTCGGCCGTGAAGCTGGAGTTCGCGATATCGAGGGCGGAGGTCACCATGATGGCGGCCGCGTTGCGGCCAGACAGATTCTTGCCGCCAGCCACGAAGGTGGAGCCGTCGATGCTGTCAATCGTGCCGATGGTGATGGCGTTGCCCGCGATGAACTTGGAATCGACGATAGCGGTCTTGATAGCCGTCACGTTGATGTTTTCAGCGGCGGTCATGAAGTAGCGCTTCGAGCCGGCGGTGATCTCGGTCTCTTCGTCGGTGAAGGTGATGTCGCCATCGAGGGCGGTGACGGTGATGTCGCCCGTGGTGGTCGTCAGGATGGCGGGGCCGTTGGAGACGGACGCGCCGCTCAGATACATGTTGCGGTTGGCGGTGAGGGCGCTCTGGATGTTCAGGGCCTCTTCGACGGAGATCGTCAGGTCGTTGCCGGCGATGGCGCCGCCCGGGAGCGTGGCTTCGCCGTCCAAGGAGAGACTCTTCGCGATGATCGTCAGATCCTTTCCGGCGCGGAGTTCGTTGCCTTCCTCTTCGGAGTTGTTGATGACGACGTTGCCGTTGGCGTTGATGTAGAGGTCTTCCAGCGTCTTGATCGTGGAGATGCCCGTGTAAACGAAGTTGCCTTCGGTGGGTTCTTCGGCGAGGGCGTTGCCCGCGATGGCGGACAGGTTCTTCACTTCGACGAGACCGCCCATCACGATGTCGCCGGCCGCGCGGATCGTCAGATCGTAGGAGCCGCTGGTGACGGACTGACCTTCTTCAATGTCACCGATGGTGGCGACGCCGCCTTCGCCTTCGTCGTTGCCAGCGGCAACGATCGTGATGTTGTTCATCAGATAGAGATCACCCTTGAAGGTGACATCCTTCGCTTTGACGTCGCCATAGGCGATCGCATCGCCGTCGATGACGACGGCATGCTTGAAGCCGTCTTCCTGAGAGGCGGAGACGATTTCATTGTGGTAGATGTTATTGGCGGTCAGCGTGAGGGTAATGCTGTCTTCATCTTCGTTATCGATCAGCGTCTGGGCGACACCGCGGAGGTCGATGTCGTTGACGGCGGTAACATCGGCGTAGAAGACGGCCTGGTCACCGACAACCGTGAAGTTGCTCAGATCGATGATGTCTTTGAAGAGAGCGGCCTTCGCCTGAACGGTCAATTCACCTTCTTCACCGATAATGGCGGAGTTGAAGGTGGCATTATTGCCGGCGGTGATGGCGTTTTCACCGACAACGGCGATGTTGCCTTCTTCGCCGGCGATAACCGAGAAGTCATTGGCGGCGATGATGGACGCGTTTTCGAGGTTCAGGTTGATGTCGGCGGAAAGCTCGACATCTTTCGCCTGGATCACAGCGTCGGCGATTGTGATGTTTTCGTCACCATAGATGGCGAGGGCGCCGTCGAGGTTGGAATCTTTGAGGAAGATGTCGCCCGTGATATCGAAGGAGGCGCTTTGGGCACCGAGGATGGCCAGCGATTCAGCCGTGATGTTGCCGATCATGTCTCCAGTGGAGGAGAGAACGACGTCGCCAGTGGCTTCGATGGACAGTTCCGTATTGCCGTAGATGTCATTCAGAGCGACATCGGTGCCCTTCGTGACGGTGACGTACGGGGCGTTGACATAAACCGGGAGGGTCTGGCCGATGGTGATCGTGTTGCCATCAGCGTTTTCGGTCTCAGTGACGGCGCGGCCACCGGGAACAGGATTGTCATTGTTGTTGTTGTCATCGGCATTCTGGTTGTTGTTATCGCCGTTGGCTTCGGAAGGAACCTTCGCGGTGAGGGTAATGACGCTTTCTTCGCCGGTGGCGGTGATGATACCGTTGTCCAACGTGGTGGCGTGGATTTCGACGTTTTCAGCGGCGGTGACGCTGAAGCCGTTGGTGGCTTCGAGGCCGCCAGCGATGAAGACGTTCTTGCCGTTGAGGACGATGGCGTCGCCAGCGGAGATTTCATTGCCGTCGATGACGTCGTTGTAGATTTCGATATCGCCAGCGGCGGTGATCGTCAAATCCTTCTTGGCATCCATCGTGGAGCCTTGGAAGAAGAAGTTACCGCCGTCCTGAACTTGTTTGGATTCAAAGTTGGCGCTGACGTCGAAGTTTTCGACTTCGACGAGACCGAAGGCGGAGACGTTCTTACCGACGACCGTCAGGTCATGGCTACCGACGACGGAGGTGTCCAGCGTCTGGGGGTTGCCGAGCGTGACATCGCCGAAGATCTTGTCGTCACCTTCGCCAGTGGCGGCCACGATGGTGATATCATTATTAAGGTATGTAGTGCCGGTGATGGTGACGCTCTGGGCGAGGATGTCGCCGTTGAGGACGGCGTTGCCGTCCAGGATCAGATCTGGCCGATAACCTTCGCCATTGGCGATTTCGTTCAGATACATGGTTGTGCCGCCGAGGGTGAGATCCTCATCTTTGGCAAGGATGATCTGGCGGATGGCGGAGAAGTCGAGATCGTTGGCGGCGATGATATCGTCGGAGACGACCAACGTGTCGGCAAAGGCCTTCAGATTGTCGGCTTCGACGGTGCCATTGAAGTAGACGTTGGAGGCTTTGACTTCGAGTGAGCCGTCGCCAGTGATAGCGGCGTTGAAGGTGGCGTTGCGAGCGGCGGAGACGAAGTTGTCGCCGGAGATGACGATATCAGCCGTGGAGGCGAGCGTCGTGTCGCCGAAGGTGGAGACGAGAGCGGCATCTTCGAGGGCGATGTTCGCGTTAGAAGTCATATTGATGGTGCCCGCCTGGACGGGGCCGGCGACCGTGAGGTCGGCGGCGGTGACACCGAAGTTGCCATCGACGTTGGCGTTGGTGATGGTCAGGGCTTCGTCAGCCGTGACATCCATATCGCCTGTCACGTTGGAGATGGACAGGGCGGATTCGGCGGTCGTTTCGAGGGAGAGATTCGTCGCGCCGGTGATGGCGATGTTTTCAGCGCCGATGGTGGCCATGGCATCCTTACCGAAGGCGACGGCGACATCCGTGCCGTTGTCGATGGCGACAGTTTCGGCATTGATGGTGACGGCGCCGTTCTGGCCGATGGCGAGGCCATCTTCATTCATGGCGTCGAGGCTGACGGTGTTGGCGGTGATGGTGCCGTTGTCAAGGTTGGCGGCGGTGACGGTGGCTGTGCCGTCTTCGGCGGTGGCGGTGACGGTGAAGCCGTTGCCGGCCTTGAGGCCGCCATTGACGGTGACGTTGGCGCCCGTCAGGACGAGGTTGTTGCCGGCTTGGAGTTCGTTGCCTTCGATCGTCGAGGTGTTGATTTCGATATCGCCTTCGGCGTTGATGACCAAATCGTTATAGGTGGCCATCGTCGAGTTGCCGTTGAAGGTAAAGTTACCTTGAGATTCATCGGAGGCGACGGCGGCGACGGTCAAGTTCTTGACTTCAACGAAGCCGTTCATCTCGACATCACCACCGCGAATCGCGAGGTCATGGCTGCCGGCGATCAAGGACTCTTCTGTGCCAATCGTCACCTGACCCACGCCATCATTGCCGACGACGGAAACGTCGTTCTGCAAGCTGATGATGTCACCAGCGACGCTGACGCTATAGGCACGGAGATCGCCGCCGAGGACGACGGTAGATCCATCAAGGACAAGGTTGGCATTGTCTGCGGCACTCGCCACATTATTAATGTAAAGGCTTTCGGAAGCGACAAATTCGCCAGCTTCGTCAGCGGTGAGGACGACCTGGTCCACGCCGCTGAGGTCGATGGTGTTGGCATGGATAGAATTCGCAACGCCCATGGCGGTGGCGGTGGCGGTCAGGGCGCCGAGATCGACAGTGTTAGAGAAGACGATGTTGTCGGCCGTGACATCCAAATTGCCGTCGCCATTGATAGCGGGATTAAAGACGGCATTGCCTGTGGCGGTGATCAGGTTGTCGCCTGTGATATTCATTTGATCGGCCTCAACGATGACGTTGCCCGCGCCAGCGGAGATGATGGCGTTTTCAAACTCAATGTTGGAGGCAAAGAGATCAACGGAACCGGCGTTGATGACCGAGTCTGTTAAGGAGAGTTCGGCATCGGGAGAGAAGACGGAGAAGTTACCGGCGACGTTGGCGTTGGTGATGGTCAGGGCTTCGTCAGCCGTGACATCCATATTGCCCGTCACGTTGGCGACGGAGAGGGCGGATTCGGCGGTCGTTTCGAGCGAGAGGTTCGTGGCGCCCTTGATGGCGATGTTTTCGGCGCCGATGGTCGCGAAGGCGTCTTTGCCGAAAGCGACGGCGACGTCCGTGCCATTGTCGATGGTGACTTCGTCGGCGTTGATCGTAACGGTACCGTTCTGGCCGATGGCGATGGCTTCGCCGTCTTCCTTCTTGTCGAGGGTGACGGTGGCGGCGTTGATCGTGCCGTTATCCAGCGTGGTGGCATGGATTTCAGCATCGTTGGCGGCGGTGACGGTGAAGCCGTTGCCGGCGGCGACGCCGCCCGCGACGAAGATGTTTTCGCCCTTGAGGACGAGATGGTTGCCGGCGTAGATGTAGTTGTCAACACCCGCTTCAGGATCTTCGACGGTGCTGTTGTTGATGACGATGTCACCTTCGGCGTTGATGATCATATCCTTCTTGGCGTCCATCGTGATGCCGTCGAAGAAGAAGCTGCCGGTGGTCTGTGCCTCTTCGGAAGCCTTGGCGGTGACGTACAAACCGTTAACATCGATGAGGCCAAAAGCGATGACATCGCCTGCGCGGACCGTCAGGTCATGGCTGCCGGTAAGAAGGAAGTCGCTGATTTCAGGGCCGCCGATGTCGACATAGCCAGCGCCATTGTCGGCGACGACGGAGATATCATTCTGCAGGATGATGTTTTTGCCCCAGATACTGATGTTCTTCGCGCGGATGTCGCCGTTGAGAACGGTGAGATCGCCTCCCAGAACCAGATCGGCTTCGATTTCTTCGCCAGGCGCCACATTGTTGATATAGAGTTCAGAGGAGTAGAATCTGACACTTTCGCCGTTGAGGACGACCTGGTTGACGGCGCTGAGGTCGATGACATGGGCGGCGACATAGCCCGCGACGGCCATGGTGTCGGCGGTGGCGGTCAAATCGCCCTGAAGATTGACATTATCTTCGCTGAGGGCGATGTTGGCGGCGGTGATGTCCAGATTGCCGCCGTAGATATAGCCGTCGAAGAAGGCGTTGCCAGCGGCGTTGATTTTGGTGTTGTCGACGGTGGTCTCTGCAGCGGCGATAGCGACGTTCCCGGCATCGGCGGAGACGATGGCGTTTTCGAGCAGGACATCGGCGATGGCCGTGACCTCGACGGAACCGGCCTTCACGACCGAGTCAGCGATGGTGACACTGTCAGCGGTGACCATCAAGTTACCGGCGATACTGGTGTTCGCGAAGGTGACTTCGCCGTCAGTGTTGAAGACGATGAAGTTACCGGCGATATTGGCGGCGGAAACGGCGATGGATTCGGTCTCTTCCTTGGCAGAGACATCGACGTCGCCAGACGCGTTGAAGACGGTGATTTCGGTGGCGTTCGTTTCGATGGAGAGGTTCTTGGCGTTGTTGACGACGAGCGTTTCGGCTTCGATGTCAGCGGAGGTGTCTTTGCCGAAGGAGAGGGCGACATCCGAGCCGTTGTTAACGGTCAGGCTGTCGGCGTTGATGGTGACGGCGCCGTTCTGACCGATGGCGATGGCTTCGCCGTTGGGCTTCGAGTCGAGTGTGACTTCAGCGGCGTTGATTGTGCCGTTGTCCAACGTATCGGCATTGATGGTGACTTTACCGCTTTCTTCAACGTCTTCGACGGCTGTCGCGGTAATGGCGAATTGGTTGCCGGCGTTGAGGCCGCCATCGATGGTGACTTGCGTACCTTTGATGACGATGTTGTTGCCGGCGGTGATTTCATTGCCAGGCTCCTCACTATTAACGATATCAACTCTGCCTTCGGCATTGATGACGATATCGTTTTTGGCCAAGATGGAGGAACCTTCGAAATAGACCTGGCTGTCACCGTTTTCATCAGCCAAGGACTGGATGATCAGATTGTTGACGTCGATGGCGCCGATAGCCGTGACTCCAGAACCGCGGAGCGTGAGGTCATGGCTGCCCCAAACCATCACAGAACCTTCTTCTTCTGGTGCCGGGCCAATGTAAACTTCGCCAGTTCCGTCGCCGTTACCACTAGAGATGGTAACGTCATTCCGCAGGTTAACAAGGTCGCTATTGATGTAGACGTTTTTGGCGACGATGTTGCCATTGAGATAGGCATAGGTACCATCAATCGTCAGGTTGGACTCGATTTCTTCGCCGTCGATAGACCCAGACGCTACATTATTAAGGTATAGTATACCGCCGTCGATGATGACGTTTTCCGCACCAAGAACAACCTGGTTGACGCCACTGAAATCGAGGGTACCAGCCGTTACATTGACTTCATCCCCTGCGGTCGTGATGAACAAGTTGTTGGCGTTGGCGGTCAAGTAGCCATCAATGTTGACGTTATCATTGAAGATGATGCTTTTGGCGGCGATGTTAAAGTCGCCGTCGCCGACGATGGCGCCACCGAAGATGGCTCCATTGCTGGCGGTGATGGTGTTTGTGTTAGTGACGTTAATTTCATCACCTTCAGGATCAGGATTTTCCGCGACCAGTTTGACGTTGCCGGCGGTGGCGGTGATGTCGGCGCCTTCAAGATAGATGGTATCGGCGGCCATATCGACATTGGCGGCGGTAACGATGCCGTCCACGTTGATGGTGGCACCTGTAACAGTGAGATCCTCAACGGCGGTAACGCCGTACAACAACAAATCTTTGTTGTCTTCTTCGCCACCTTTAATGAAGAGGCTACCGGCGTTTACCTTATTAATAATAAGGCCATCGGCGGCGCCGTCAACAATGACTTGCGTCAAGCCCGGATCATTGGCATTGCCATCGATCGTGATGTTGGCGGACAAGGCGTCGATGTTGATGGTTTCGGCGTTGAAGACGGTCGTATTGACGACATCGCCTTCGGGGTTGATGAAGTTGACGGTATTTGCTTCGATAACAGATCCATTAAAGGCGTTGATACTTTCGACGTCAACCTCTCCACCATCGCGGGCGATGATGTTCACGCTGCCGTTGTTGGCTTCGATGTTCAGTTTGCCATAGATGCTACCAGCGTCGATGGTCAGATCACCTTCAGTATGCAGGGTATAGTCATTCGTTATGAAGTCGTTTAAGCCTGCGGCATCTTTCGTCTTCAGGGTAAGGCCCTTGCGGGTAGTGAACGAAAGATGGTCTACTGTCAATTCAATTCGATCATATTCCAAAAAATAATTATCGACTTCTAGACCTTCCATCAAATTGCTGATATACTCATCACCATAAGTGGTCGCACCAGGTGTAGTATCGTCAGAATTATCGCTGTGCTCGATGTACAGAATGCCATCGGGATCGATGAGGAGGTCATTAGCCTTGATGGAACCGAGCTTGGAGAGATCGACTTTGGCGCCGGAGATTTCGGCGGTCTTGGCGATGATCGCGCCGTTTTCGTTATCAGCTTCGCCGGCTTCGGCGAAGAGGACGACGTCACCATTGTCACCGGCGTTGATCGTACCGGCGTTGGTGACGGATGTCGCGGCGGCGGCATCTTCGGCCTTGTTGAAGTCATTGAAATCGACGATCAGCTTGGAGCCACCGCCGAAGTCACTGAGTGTCACGGACTTCTGAGGAGCGATGAGGCCGACTTGGCTGGCGTTGATCGTGCCGAGGTTCTGGACGTCTTTGCCGATGAGGGCGACGGCGTCAGCCGTGATCTTACCGGCGTTGACGACGGAGCCTTTCGCTTCGCCGAAGAAGTTCAGATTTCCGGCCATGAAGTCGTCGTCGAGAATGTCCATCGTCGAAGCGATGATGGCGCCGACATCGACGCGGGCGTTCGGGCCGAAGTAAACGCCGTTTTGGTTGACCAGATAGAAGTGGCCAGTGGCGTTCAAGTTACCGAGAATGTTGGAAGGATCGTTGCCGACGACTCTTGCGAGCATGGCGGCGGCGGAGTTAATCTGATTGACGTTGACGGTGTAGCCTTCGTCAATACCGAATTTTTGCCAGTTGACGATGGCCTTCTGGGTGGCCTGGTCAATATCCATGACCTTGCCATCGGTTGTGACGGTGACTTTACCTTTCACCACTTTATAGCCGGAAGGCAGCGAACCGGCAAGCAGTCCGCCAGGTGAAAACATGAGGATGGCAACCATGAGGATGGAAAACAGCTTCATGGTTGACTTGCGTTTTTGGCTTTGAGTGAGCATTGTCATGAGGCTCCCCTTTCGCGCAGTCGCGTTTTGGTTGTGGTTGTTATGATTAATTTTAATTATGCTTGACATATAGTGGTTCCCTCCCTTTTAGAACTGCAACTGGACGCTAAGATGGAGACGTCCGGCATCCGGCGTGTCGTCGGAAGCCTTGAGAATCGGATAGCCGTAGTCGAGGGCCATCTGTGAATATTTGGTAAGGCCGAGGCGGATGCCGGCGCCGACGGACCACATGGAGTTGTCATCGTCGGCCTTTTCTTTTTCGTCATACGCGACATAGCCGAAATCGGTGAAGAGGATGAACTGGAGGCGATGCTGCGACCAGTATTCGGGATGATCTTTCAGATACTGTTCGTCTTTCTTGAGACCGGGGATGAAGTTTTCGATCAGAGGCGTGCGGAGTTCGAGAGTTGCGATGAAGGAGTGGTCGCCGTTGAGTTCGGACTCTTCATAGCCGCGGACGGAGTTGCGGCCGCCGACGTAGTCGCGTGTGGCGGAAGGCATGCGATCGGAAGCGATCTGCGCGTCCGCTTTCATGAACAGCGTCCATTTTCCGGGGGCGTCTTTTCCTTCGAAGAGTCTCTGGAAGCGGGCCAGCTGGATCTTGGCGAGTGTGAAGTCGCCATCGACGGCGGAGGCGCCGATGAAGTCAGACTTGGAGCTGGCTCCGAAGGTGCCTGCGCGGTTCTGCTGCAAGGAGATGCTGGCGAAGTTGCGGCCGTGATAGTCGTCGAACACTTTCTGTGTATAACCTAAAGTAATAATAGGCATCGACAGGGTGATGTCGCCGTTGTCAAAGCGTTTGCCCTGAATGTCCTGATAGTTGGTGAGGCGCTGATAGAACCAACCGAGAGACAGCTGGAAGCGGTCGCGGAGGGTTTCATAGAAGATGTAAGAGAATTGGAGGCCGGCGAAGGCGCCGCGACCGCGGGTGGAGATTTCGGGGAGGACATCATCCGTGTAGGATGCGTTCCAGCCGCCGTAGACGTTGAGCGAGAGCTCGTCGTTGATGGGGAGGAAGTAGGAGGCGGAGATGGAGTTCATGTCTTCGCCGATCTTGCCGGTGGTGAGCCAATCCAGCGTGAGGGAGTCGTTGTGTTTCGTGATATTCAGATGCTGGAGTGTGGAGCGGACGCGCCAATCGTTGCGGGCGTCTTTCGCGGCGGAGTTGGAGAGTTCGATGGCGCCGTGGATTGGAATCTTGTCTTCGACTTCGATTTCGGCGTTGATGACGCGGCGGCCGCCCTGCATGACAGGCTTCAAGGAGGTCTGGAGTTTCAGGTCGGGGCGTGTATTCAAATCGAACAAGTCGGAATGGATTTCAGCGTAGTTGAAACGGCCTTCCTTGTTTTCGAGGGCGCGGACGATCTGCTTGGCGGAGAAGTGCTTCTGATTCTTGACAGTGATGTCGCCCAACTGGCCGCAGTCAACTTTCGCGAGGAAGATGCCGGTGGACCAGATCTTGGTGGGGAATTCGACCTGTGCGAAGACGTAGCCTTTTTCCTGGAGGGCTTTGATCAGTTTGCCGTGGAATTCGTTGATGTCCTTCGGGGTGATCTTGTTGAATTCGACGTATTCTTTCCAAGCCTGCCAGACGGGGAGTTTTTCGACGATGTCGCGGTCACCGGAGACCATGGCGATATCGAACTGCGGGAGGACGGCGGAATCTTCAATGATGGAAGCGGTCTTGGCTTCGGGAACGGTCAGTCTCTGATCGCCCTTCAGCATGGGGAGCTGCTGCTGGGGTTCGGGAGTCCACGGCATGATGACGGGTTCGTTTTTCTTGGCTTCCTTGGCGGCCTTTGCTTCGGCTTTGGCTTTGGCCTTCGCCTGTTTTTCGGCTTCCTTCTTGGCCTTGGCGTCTTTTTCAGCCTGGAGTTTTGTGGCCTTTTCGGCTTCCTTCGCAGCTTTTGCCTCAGCTTCTTTCTTGGCCTTTGCGGCGGCCTTCGGATCGGCGGCGGGGGCCTTTTCGGCGGAATTTTCCTTTACCTTATTATTAATAGTAGTAGCAGTGGCGGCGGGAGCGGCCTTCGATTCTTCCTTCTTCGCGGGAGCGGCGGGAGCGGCAACGGCGCCGTTCTTCAGAGCATTGATCTCTTCATCGACTTTCGCGGCCTCTTCATTGCGGCCCAAGGAGAGGAGGAGCTGCTTCTTCTCTTCGGCGAGACGGAGCTTCTTGTCCAGAATGGCCTGGCTTTCCGAGGAAACAGGAGCGGCAGGCTTCGCGGCTTCTTTCTTCACGGGAGCGGGAGCGGCGGCGGCCTTCGGCTCTTCCTTCTTCACGGGAGCGGGAGCGGCGGCGACGGCCTTCGGCTCTTCCTTCTTCACAGGAGCGGGAGCGGCGACGGCCTTCGGCTCTTCCTTCTTCACAGGAGCGGGAGCGGCGACGGCCTTCGGTTCTTCCTTCTTCACAGGAGCGGCGGCAACGGCGACGGCGGGCTTGCCGGACTTCGCGTTCTTCAGATTCTGTTCGGCCGTGGCGATGTCCGCCTTGGCGGCGTTGAGGGCCTTTTCGACTTCCGTGCGCTGATTGACGGCGGCGGCGAGCTTATCGGTCGCATCCTTAATGGATTTTTCAACATCGGCCTTCGTCGTGAGCAGCTGTGTTTTGAGTTTGTTGCTTTCAGCGATCTTGGCCTTCAGGACGTTGGCCTTTTCGGCAGTGGCTTTTGCGACTTTGTCATTGAGGGCGAGGATGTCCTTTTCGACGGACTTGAGTTTCTTCTCGGCGTCCGAAGCGACATCTTTCGTCTTGGCGAGTTCTTTCTTGGCGGCGGCGACGGTGTCATCCGCGATGTCAAGCTTCTTGGCGATCATGGCGGCGTTGTCCTTCGCGGCGGCGACGGCGGCCTTCGCCTTGTTGACGGGGTCGGCCATTTCGGCGGACTTGAGGGCTTCGGTGGCGGACTTCCAGACATTCTGGGCATCCGCGACATTGGCATTGGCCTTCGCCAAATTGGCTTGTGTTTCCTTCAGCTTGGCGGCGGCGGCGGCCTTCACGGCTTCCGCCTTTTCAATCTTCTTCGTGACGGTTTCGATTTTCGCCTGGATGACGGCGGCGTTCTCTTTGAGGGAGGTGGCCAGTGTCCGTTCGAGCTCGGCCTTGTCCTGTTTCAAAACGATCAGCGACTTGTCCGCGCTGACGAGATCGGCGGTGGCGGCTTTCACGACATCTTCCGCCTTGTAGAGGGCTTTCGACGTGGTTTTCAAGACCTCTTCGGCTTTTTTGAGTTGTTGTTTCGCTTCACTGATGGAGATCTGCGCGTTTAGCGGCAGCATGGTGAAGATGAGGACCGCCAAGGCAATCAGCAGTTTGCCATTGCCTGAAACGGCATCGCGGACTTTGGACGAGAGGGAGACGTTAGTTGTCATTTTTTGACTCCTAGCTTGGGGTTGTTTTTTATTATTTAATTTTATTTTAGCCATGGTGGTGACCGGTTTCTCACCGGTGGAACTGTATGTCGAAAGGCTGGTCAAAAGCCTGTTGATATCTTGTGGAGTTGATTTTCGAGTTGTTTTTACGGCAGTACCTGCGTTTCCAGAAAACGCCCCCTACCCCGCAAATGGCCTTCGCCCTTCGAGGAGTATCGGAGTTTTTTCTATTCTTATGTCTTGTTTTTCAACGACTTAGCTGTGTTAATAACACGGCTGAAAGCCTGTTAAAATCCCACTAACCCTATCCACTCTTTATAAAATAAGATAATTAGGGTACGCAAACATGCAAGAAAACAATGGAAAAAAATTGATATTTTTGTGTTTTTTTTTCGATGGGGCGATTTTGGGGCGATTTTGGCGGAATCTTTTATATTGAGAAAACGCCAAAGGGCAAAAACGTATATAGTGTGACTTGAAGACTCAAACACTAAATACAAGCAAAATGAATAAATGAATGCAAAAAAAGCTAAAAGCTGAAAGCCAAAAGCCACCCAACGGGTGGCGCTTATGGCTTATGGCCTATGGCTTATGGCTTATGGCTTATGGCTTATGGCCTATGGCTTATGGCTTATGGCTTATGGCCTATGGCCAGTGCATTTGCTTTAAGCTTTGAGCTTTAGGCTTTCAGTTGATGACGGTGCATTTGCTTTAAGCTTTGAGCTTTAGGCTTT